>Ga0209489_100176_pt1 | contig 100053 bp, 110 predicted proteins | sample SiratrowhiteBW_FD_187527 | JGI IMG/M metagenome (GOLD analysis project Ga0209489, IMG submission 187527) | Root nodule microbial communities of legume samples collected from California, USA - Siratro white BW (SPAdes) (version 2) | ecosystem: Host-associated > Plants > Roots > Nodule | place... | reverse complement strand
TCGGACCTCGGCCGAGCGCATGCAAAGCCAACAGACCGGTGAGCGGACGGGGTCAAGGCCGTCAGCCGCCGCAGGCGGGGGCGCGCCAGCGCCAGCCTTGAGGCCGGCCGATCGCCGGGCTACTTCACTTTGGACAAGAGCGGCGAGAGATGACGCAAAGCTCGGGCGAGTTGCGCCGCGAGGACGCGAAGGCATGTCTGCAGCCACGCATTCGCCGTCATCGCCCGCGAAGGCGGGCGATCCAGTACGCCGAGACGGCAGTGGTTCAATCGAGGGGCCGCGGCGTACTGGATTCCCCGCCCCAGTGCGCGATTGCGCACAAGGGGGAATGACAGCGTCACTTGGAGCACCAAGCTGTCACCTCACACTCCGTCATTGCGAGCGCAGCGAAGCAAATCCAGAATCTTTCCGAGGCGGGATTCTGGATTGCTTCGTCGCAAGGGCTCCTCGCAATGACGAGGAGGAGAGAGCGTGTACCACACGCCTCTCTCGTGCCCCGTCGCCGCACCGTGCCGTGTTGCTCGGGGTCCCGGCTCTGCCCCCAACGCTTCGCGGGTTGCAACTGGTTCCGGGACGCGAAAGTGCGACGCCGTCATCAACCACCCGTTCACAACCACGTGTCTTTATTCGGGAACAATCATTCCCTATTATGCCGCAATGCAAAAGACCGCCCGCCGATCTCCGTCTGCCCGTCCGCCCGGCCGCCCCCGGGAATTCGACATGGACACCGCCCTCGACAGGGCCGTGCGGGTGTTTCGCGAGCGCGGCTACCATGCCACCTCGATCGGCGACCTCACCGCGGCGATGCGGCTCGCTACGGGAAGCATCTACAAGGCGTTTCGCGACAAGCATGCGGTGTTTCTCGCCGCCTTCGAGCGCTATACGGTGCTGCGCCAGGAGCAGACCCGCAACGCGGCCTCGCGCGGCGCAAACGGCCGCGAGCGAATCCGTCACGTGTTGCTGTCCTATGTCGAGCATTCCCAGGGCAGCGAGGGGCGGCGCGGCTGCCTCGTCGTCGGCGGCGCGGTCGAGCTGTCCGCGCTCGATCCAGTCGTTGGCGCCCGCGTCAATGCGCAGCTCAAGAGCAACGAAAGCTTCATTGCCGGCCTCATCCGCGAGGGGCAGGCCGATGGCTCGATTCCCCGCCATGTCGATGCCGATGACACCGCGCGGCTGATGATCTGCATCACGCAAGGTCTGCGCGTCCTTGGCAAGGCCCGCCTGCCGCTCGACGGGGAGCGCCTCGTCGGCGTCGCGATGAAACTGCTCGCCTGAGTTTTTTGCCAAAAAAGGGAATAATCATTCCCTATCTTTACCTGGAGTCCACGTGAATGACGATGAATGCCACGATCGAGACCGCGCCCGGGCCGGATGCGGTGTCGCAGCGCCTGACCTTCGGGCTTGCCGCGGCCTGTGGCATGGTCGCCGCCAACATCTACTATGCCCAGCCGTTGATCGCCCCGATCAGCGCCGCGCTCGGCCTGTCGCATGCAGCGGCGGGACTGATCGTCACCATGACGCAGATCGGCTACGGCACCGGGCTGCTGCTGATCGTGCCGCTCGGCGATCTCGTCGAGAACCGCGCGCTGATCTGCTCGGTGATCACGCTTGGCGCCGCGGCGCTGCTCGCCGCCGCCTTCGCGACCCACGCGCTGCCGTTCCTGATCGCCGCGCTGTTCATCGGGCTCGGCTCGGTCGCGGTGCAGATCATCATCCCCTATGCAGCGCATCTGGCGCCTGAAGCCATCCGCGGCCGCGTCGTCGGCAACGTCTCGACCGGTCTGATGCTCGGCATCATGCTGGCACGTCCGGTATCGAGCTTCGTCACGGCCGTGCTGTCGTGGCATGCAGTGTTCTTCTGCTCCGCCGCGCTGATGATCGTGCTCACGGCCGTGCTCTGGATGACGCTGCCGAGGCGCAAGCCTGTCACGCGCATGCACTACGGCGAATTGTTGCTGTCGATGCCGCATCTGGTGCGGGCCACGCCGCTGCTGCGGCGCCGTGCACTCTACCAGGCGAGCCTGTTCGGCGCCTTCACCCTGTTCTGGACGGTGGCGCCGCTCCAACTCGCCGCCGAGTTCGGCTTCTCCCAGCGTGGCATCGCGCTGTTCGCACTGGCCGGGGTTGCCGGCGTGTTCGCGGCGCCGATCGCAGGACGCCTCGCCGATCGCGGCCATAGCCGCATCGCGACGCTGGTCGCGATGCTGCTCGCGGCCGCCGGATTCCTCGTGACCTATATCGGCACGCCCGGCTCGATGCTGAATCTCGCCTGTCTCGTGGTGGCCGCGATTGCCATCGATATCGGTGTCCAGGGCAATGTCGTGCTCGGCTTCCGCGCCATATTCGTGCTCGGCCACGAGCACCGCAGCCGCCTCAACGGTCTCTACATGGCGACCTTCTTCGCCGCCGGTGCGGCCGGCTCCGCGGTCGGAGCCTTCGCCTTCGCGCAAGGCGGCTGGGCGCTCGCATCGGCCATTGGCGGCGCTCTGCCCATCGCGGGCCTGCTCTATGCGGCGACCGAATAGCCGCCGGCATGGGCGGAATTGTGCGATGCGGCCCGTTTACCAACCCCGCGAGGACGCAATTTCCGTCTCGCAGTCCCGGCGCCGCTGTAGTACTTTGGTCGCAAACGCACCTGGTTAACGGGTGGCAGGGGAGGCTGATGAGACGTCCGGGGCTGTTTGGCGTACCGCGGGTACGGCCGTGGTCGTGGCAGGCGTTTCTGCTCGGGCTGGTCGTCGTCGCAATGTCGGCCGCGCTTCAGGGCATCTGCGTCGCGCTCGGCGCAAAGCTCTATTTCGTGGTGTTCCTGCCCAGCCTGTTCGTGCTTGCGTTCGTTGCCGGCGCGCCGGCGGCGGTATTTGCCGCGCTGCTCACTGTTCCGCTGGTGTGGTGGGCGTTCATACCGCCCGTCTTCCAGTTCAACTCGCTGACCAGCGCAAATGCCGATTCCATCAACCTGTTCTGCCTCCTGGCCGTGCTCCTGATCGGCCTTGCCGATCTCTGCCGCGAGACGATGACGATCGTCAGAAGCGGCGGGCTGAAACCTTCGGGCGAGAGCGCGGCAACGAATTCGCAATAGATCGCGCCGCGCACGTTGCGCTCGCGCAACAGTCCGGCAACCATCCGCGAACTTGCCGCGCGCCGCTAACTTTTCGAAAAAGATTTGGCCGCAGTTTCTCCCGCGGGAATGACGAGGGAGTTTTCGGACATGAACGGTCACGCCATCTTGGAGAACGTGCGCCGCTACCGCGGCATTGCATCGCTCTATCGCCAGACCGCTGCATTCCGCCCGGGCCAGAGCTGGTCGCTGCTGGAGCAGGCGAGGGATTGGGAAGCGCGGGCGCTGTCGGAGCTGGAGGCCTATTTCGCCACGCGCACCGACTGCAACGCCCCGCTCGCGGCCTGATCGCCAGCCGTCGGCGTGGACGTGAACCGGCTCGCCGATGGCTTGACCGCCCACGGGGCAATTACGGAGTTGCCCCCGCACTCTTGTGTGCTAGCAACGGGCCGATCGAGACATTCTTCACGTCGGCCGGGGCACGCGATGAGCACCTTCAACCGCATCTTCACGACGGAGCGTCTGCTCCAGATCATCGTGATACTGGCGGCAACCGTCGCCATGAAGCTGATGAGCTGAGCGCCGGCCGGCTACTGCCCGCCGAGTTCGGGCACATCGGGCAGATAATTCGATCCTTCCGAGCCCAAGAAATCGAACATCGCCTGCGCCGGCGGCAGCAAAACCTTATCGCTGCGGCGGATCACGTACCATTGCCGTACGATCGGCAGCCCTGCAACGTCGAGCACGACGAGCCGGCACTCGGCAAGCTCATGCGCCACGGTGTGGGCCGAGATGAAGGCGATGCCGAGCCCGGCGATGACGGCCTGCTTGATGGTCTCGTTGCTGCTCATCTCCATGCCGATGATCGGCTCGAGATCCGACTTCTGGAACATGCCCTCCATCAGTGTCCGCGTGCCCGAGCCGGGCTCGCGCGTGAGGAAGGTCTCGTGCACGAGGTCGGTGAGGTTGAGGCCGGAATCCTTCTCCAGCCAGTGGCCCTTGCGAGCGACGATGATGTGCGGATTGCGTCCGAGCTGACGGACGTCGACGCTGACGTCGGCCGGTGGCCGACCCATCACCGCGAAATCGAGGTCGTAGCCGTGCATGGCCTCGCGGATCTCCTCGCGATTGCCGATGGTCAGCTTGATCTCGATCTTGGGATAGCGCTTGGAGAACGCTGCGATCGCGTGCGGCACGAAATATTTCGCGGTCGACACCGCGCCAAGCTGCACCGTGCCGCCGGTCCGGCCCGCCAGCAGGTCCAGTGCGCCCTGGCAATCCGTGATGGCGGCCTCGACCCGCTCGGCCAGCGCCAGCACCTCCTTGCCCGCCTCCGTCAGCAGCATGCCGTCGCCGGTCCGCTGCACCAGCGGCAGGCCGGCAAGATCCTGAAGCTGCCGGAGCTGCTGGGTCACGGCCGGCTGCGTCAGCCCGAGATGGCTGGAGGCCGCCGTCACGCTGCCCTTGGCCGACAGCGCCGCAAGCGAGCGCAGCTGCCGGATCGTCAGATGCCGAAGCTGGGTCGCCGCATGGCCGGGGCCATTATAAGAAAATTCTTTGAGGCTCATTATGATTAGAAATTTTCCTTATTAGGCCGCCCCTGTCAATCTCCTGATGCCGGGACCGACCGCGCCAACCTCCAGAGGGGAGGGAAACTGGATGCGGCGCCGGCAAAGGGATGGACGCAGATGACCGGGCGACTCAGGCTGGACGACCACCTTCAACGGTATTCAGAGACCGCACCTCACGCGCTCGCGGTGGCGGGCGCCGTCGATGCCATCGCAGCGGCCGCGATCGAGATTGCCGACCTCGTCGCCTCCGGCGATCTCGCCGCCGGCTCCGGTCTGACCAGGGGCCGCAACAGCGACGGCGATGTCCAACGGGATCTCGACGTCCAGGCCGACGCGATCCTGCGCCGCTGCCTCGGTCGGCTGCCGATCGCGGCGCTGGCGTCCGAAGAAATGCGCGAGGCCCAGATCGTCGACCGCGAGGGCCGCATCTGCATCGCGATCGATCCGCTCGACGGCTCCTCCAACATCGACATCAACATGACCGTCGGCACGATCTTCTCGATCCTGCCGGCGCCTGATGATCTCTCGCTGGCCTTCCATCAGCGCGGGTCGGCGCAGCTCGCCGCGGGCTTCGTCACCTACGGCCCGCAGACCTCGCTGGTGCTGACGCTCGGCGTCGGCGTCGACATCTTCACGCTCGACCGCAAGGCCGGTTGCTTCCGCCTCGCGCGCAGCGGCGTGCAGATTTCCGAGGCCTGCGAGGAGTTCGCGATCAATGCGTCGAACCGCCGACATTGGGACCCGCCGGTGCGCGCCTTCATCGATGAATGCCTCGCCGGCGTCGAGGGGCCGGCCAACCACGATTTCAACATGCGCTGGATCGGCTCGCTGGTCGCGGAAGCCTATCGCATCCTCACCCGCGGCGGCGTGTTCCTTTATCCCTCGGACGCGCGCCCCGGCTACGGCGACGGCCGCCTGCGCCTCACCTATGAGGCGCATCCGATGGCGATGATCATCGAGCACGCCGGCGGCTCGGCCTCGACCGGGCGCGAGCGCATCCTCGATCTGTCCGCGCAGAGCCTGCACCAGCGCGTGCCGTTGATCATGGGCTCCAGCAACGAGGTGCGGCGCGTCGAGGAGCTGCATTGCGATCCGCTGCTGGTCGCCAGCGTTTCAGCGCCGCTGTTCGCGCGGCGTGGATTCTTCCGGCTGTAGGAGGACGAGCATGTCAAGGAAGCATCCGATCATCTCCATCACCGGCTCGTCCGGCGCCGGCACCACCTCGGTCAAGAAGACGTTCGAGCAGATATTTTTCCGCGAGAAGGTCAACGCCGTCTACATCGAGGGCGACGCCTTCCATCGCTACGACCGCGCCGAGATGCGCGCGCAGATGGCGAAGGAGGCCGACCGCGGCAACAAGCACTTCAGCCATTTCAGCCCCGAGACCAACCTGTTCGAGGAGCTGGAGCGCGCCTTCCGCGACTACGGCGAGACCGGCACGGCGGTGACGCGGCATTACGTTCACGACGCCGAGGAATCGGCGCTGCATGGCGCCGCGCCCGGCACCTTCACCGACTGGAAGCAGCTGCCGGAGAACTCCGACCTGCTGTTCTACGAGGGACTGCACGGCGCCGTGGTCACGGATAAGGTGAATGTCGCGCGCTATGCCGACCTCAAGATCGGCGTCGTGCCCGTCATCAATCTCGAATGGATCCAGAAGCTGCACCGCGACCGCAGCGCGCGCGGCTATTCGACCGAGGCCGTCACTGACACGATCCTGCGGCGGATGCCCGACTACATCCACTACATCTGCCCGCAATTCACCGAGACCGACATCAATTTCCAGCGCGTGCCGACGGTGGATACCTCCAATCCGTTCATCGCGCGCTGGATTCCGACGCCGGACGAATCGATGGTCGTGATCCGCTTCAAGAATCCGCGCGGCATCGACTTCCCTTATCTGCTCTCGATGCTGCCGCAGAGCTGGATGTCTCGCGCCAATTCGATCGTCTGCCCCGGCGCCAAGCTCGATCTCGCGATGCAACTGATCCTGACGCCGCTGATCATGCAGCTGATCGAGCGCAAGCGCAGCTTGAAGTGAACAGGGAGAGGATCCGATGAACATCTCCGTCCATGCTGAAGCCGACCTCACGGCCGTCACGCACAACGATCTCGCCAACGCTGTCCGCTTCCTCGCGGTCGATGCCATCGAGACATCGCAGTCGGGCCATCCCGGCCTGCCCATGGGCATGGCCGATGTCGCAACCGTGCTGTTCTCGCGCTTCCTGAAATTCGACTCGGCGCATCCCAACTGGCCGGACCGCGACCGCTTCGTGCTGTCGGCGGGCCACGGCTCGATGCTGCTCTATGCGCTGCTGCACCTGACCGGCGGCGATGTCAGCCTCGACGACATCAAGGCCTTCAGGCAATGGGGCTCGAAGACGCCCGGGCACCCCGAATATGGTCATACGCCGGGCGTCGAGACCACGACGGGCCCATTGGGGCAGGGGATCGCGACCGCGGTCGGCATGGCGCTCGCCGAGCGCATGGCCAATGCGCGGCATGGTGTCGGGCTTGTCGATCACTACACCTATGTCATCGCGGGCGATGGCTGCCTGATGGAAGGCATCAGCCAGGAGGCGATCTCGCTTGCCGGCCATCTCGGGCTCGGCCGGCTGATCGTGCTGTTCGATGATAATGGCATCTCCATTGACGGCCCGACCTCGCTCGCAACGTCGGACGACCAGCTCGCGCGCTTCGCCGCCTCTGGCTGGTCGGCGCGCCGGGTCGATGGGCACGATCCCGAAGCCGTTGCGCAGGCGATTGCTGAAGAGCGCGAAACCGCAAAACCCTCGCTGATCGCCTGCCGCACCATCATCGGCTATGGCGCGCCTGGTAGACAGGGCACCGAGAAGGCGCATGGCGCGCCGCTCGGCACCGAGCAGACGGCAGCGGCGCGGCGGACGCTTGGTTGGGACTATCAGCCCTTCGTGGTGCCGATCCCGGTGCTCAAGGCGTGGCGGATGATCGGGCAGCGTGGGCAGGTCGATCGCCTCGCCTGGCTCGATCGCTACGAAGGTGCGACGCCAGAGCAGCGCGATCTGTTCGTCGAGGGCAAGGCCGTGACTCTGCCCGCCGCCTACGCGCTCGCCGCGGCGAAATTGCGCGAACGCTTCGCCAGCGAGCGGCCAAAGCTCGCGACGCGGCAGGCCTCGCAACAGGTGCTCGATGCCATCGCCGGGACGATTCCCGGCCTGGTCGGCGGCTCCGCGGACCTGACGCATTCGAACCTGACGCATGCCAAGGCGCAGGCTCCGGTCAAGAGCGGTGCGTTCGCCGGCGACTACATCCATTACGGCATCCGCGAGCACGGCATGGCCGCCGCGATGAACGGCCTCGCGCTGCATGGCGGCTTCATCCCCTACGGCGGCACGTTCCTCGCGTTCTCCGATTACAGCCGGCCCGCGATCCGCCTTGCGGCCTTGATGCGGCTGCGCGTGATCCATGTGATGACGCACGACTCCATCGGTCTCGGGGAGGACGGGCCGACGCATCAGCCGGTCGAGCATCTCGCGGCGCTGCGCGTCATTCCGAACCTGCTCGTGTTCCGGCCGGCTGATGCCGTGGAGACGCTGGAGGCCTGGGATTGCGCGCTTATGGCGGAGCACCGTCCATCCGTGTTGTGCCTGTCGCGGCAGGCCCTGCCGACCTTCCGCAGCGATGCGCGCGGCAAAAACCGCGTCGCGCGCGGTGCTTACCTCGTTGTCTCCCCGGACGGCGGCCGCGATGTGACGCTCATCGCAACCGGCTCCGAAGTGTCGATTGCAATGGAAGCCGCGCGTCTGCTCGCGACCGAGCACATTCGCGCCGCTGTGGTCTCTGCACCTTGCTTCGCACTGTTCGAGCAGCAGCCGGAAGATTACCGCGCCTCCGTGCTCGGCACTGCGCCGCGCGTCGGCATCGAGGCGGCCGTGCAGAGCGACTGGTCGCGCTGGATCGGGATGGACGGCGAATTCGTCGGCATGCGCAGCTTCGGCGCCTCAGCGCCCGCGCCCGTGCTGTATCGCGAATTTGGAATCACGCCGCAGAGCATTGCGAAAGCCGCCCGCCGGGCGATCGCCCGCAAGAGCCAATAAGGAGGACGACCCTTTGGCCCGTATCACCCTTCGCCAATTGCTCGATCACGCCGCGAGTCACGGCTATGCCGTGCCGGCGTTCAACATCAACAACATGGAGCAGGGCATTGCGATCATGCAGGCGGCGGCCGAGGTCGACGCGCCCGTGATCATCCAGGCTTCGCGCGGCGCGCGCAGCTATGCCGGCGATCTCATGCTCTCGCATATGATCGACGCGCTGGAGCGGACCTATCCCGATATCCCGCTCTGCATGCATCAGGACCACGGCAATGACGAGGCGACCTGCGCCTCCGCCATCGCCCATGGCTTCACCTCGGTGATGATGGACGGCTCGCTCAAGGCCGATGCAAAGACGGCGGCCGACTATGACTACAATGTCGCGATCACCCGCCGCGTCGTCGATCTCGCCCATTGGGTCGGCGCTTCGGTCGAAGGCGAACTCGGCGTGCTCGGCTCGCTGGAACACGGCGGTGGCGAGCAGGAGGACGGTCATGGTGTCGAGGGCAAGGTCAGCCACGACCAGCTGTTGACCGATCCGGACCAGGCCGTCGACTTCGTCGGTGCGACGAAGGTCGACGCCTTGGCGATCGCGATGGGCACCTCGCATGGCGCCTACAAGTTCAGCCGCAAGCCCGATGGTGACATCCTGGCGATGCGAGTGGTCGAGGAGATCCATCGCCGGCTGCCGAATACACATCTCGTCATGCATGGCTCTTCGTCGGTGCCGCAGCCGCTGCAGGACATGTTCAACGAGTTTGGCGGCGAGATGCCGCAGACCTGGGGTGTGCCGGTCGAGGAGATCGTCCGCGGCATCAAGAGCGGCGTGCGCAAGGTCAATATCGACACCGATTGCCGGCTGGCGATGACCGCCGTGTTCCGGAAAGTGGCGGCCCAGGCGCGCTCCGAGTTCGATCCGCGCAAGTTCCTCAAGCCCGCGATGGACGCGATGCGAGAGCTGTGCCGCGAGCGGTTCGAGCAGTTCGGCACGGCGGGCCATGCGAGCAAGATCAAGGTGGTCCCGATGAGCGAGATGGCGCGGCGCTATCGCGCCGGCGAGCTTGATCCGCGTATCGACGCCCGCGAACCGGTCGCAGCCTAGTCATTCAGAGAGAGAAGAGCAGGAGAGAGCCATGAACGCACATGCAGGCACGGTCCGCGGCAAAGAGCGCTATCGCTCCGGCGTGATGGAATACAAGCGCATGGGCTATTGGGAGCCCGATTACACGCCGAAGGACACGGACGTGATCGCGCTGTTCCGCGTCACGCCGCAGGAGGGCGTCGACCCCATCGAGGCGTCGGCTGCCGTTGCCGGCGAATCCTCAACCGCGACCTGGACGGTGGTGTGGACCGATCGCCTGACAGCGGCCGAGAAATATCGCGCCAAGTGCTACCGCGTCGATCCCGTCCCGGGCTCGCCCGGCTCGTATTTCGCCTACATCGCCTACGATCTCGACCTGTTCGAGCCGGGCTCCATCGCCAATCTTTCGGCTTCGATCATCGGCAACGTGTTCGGCTTCAAGCCGCTCAAGGCGCTGCGCCTCGAAGACATGCGCTTTCCGGTCGCCTATGTGAAGACGTTCCAGGGACCGGCGACCGGCATCGTGGTCGAGCGCGAGCGGCTCGACAAGTTCGGCCGGCCACTGCTGGGCGCGACGGTGAAGCCGAAGCTTGGTCTGTCCGGCCGCAACTACGGCCGCGTGGTCTACGAGGCGCTGAAGGGCGGGCTCGATTTCACAAAGGACGACGAGAACATCAACTCGCAGCCCTTCATGCATTGGCGCGACCGTTTCCTCTACTGCATGGAGGCGGTCAACCGCGCGCAGGCTGCCTCGGGCGAGGTGAAGGGCACCTACCTGAACGTCACCGCGGGCACCATGGAGGACATGTACGAGCGCGCGGAGTTCGCCAAGGAGCTCGGCTCGGTCATCGTCATGATCGACCTCGTGATCGGCTACACCGCGATCCAGTCCATGGCCAAATGGGCCCGGCGCAACGACATGATCCTGCATCTGCACCGCGCCGGCCATTCGACCTATACGCGGCAGAAGAGCCATGGCGTGTCGTTTCGCGTCATCGCCAAATGGATGCGCCTCGCCGGTGTCGACCACATCCATGCCGGCACGGTGGTCGGAAAGCTCGAAGGCGATCCCAACACCACGCGCGGCTACTACGATGTCTGCCGCGAGGACTTCAACCCGACCAAGCTCGAGCACGGCCTGTTCTTCGACCAGCACTGGGCGAGCCTCAACAAGATGATGCCGGTCGCTTCCGGCGGTATCCATGCCGGCCAGATGCACCAGCTGCTCGACCTGCTCGGGGAGGACGTCGTGCTGCAGTTCGGCGGCGGCACCATCGGCCATCCCATGGGCATTGCGGCTGGTGCGACCGCCAATCGCGTGGCGCTGGAAGCGATGATCCTCGCCCGCAATGAGGGCCGCGACTATGTCCACGAAGGGCCGGAGATCCTCGCCAAGGCGGCCCAGACCTGCACGCCGCTGAAGGCCGCGCTCGAGGTCTGGAAGGACGTGACTTTCAACTATCAATCCACCGACACGCCGGACTTCGTGCCGACCGCGCTGGAAACCGTCTGAGGAGAATGGAGATGAAGATCACCCAGGGCTGCTTCTCGTATCTGCCCGATCTGACCGATGACCAGATCTTCAAGCAGGTGCAATACTGTCTCGCCAATGGCTGGGCGGTGAATATCGAGTTCACCGATGATCCGCATCCCCGCAATACCTATTGGGAGATGTGGGGCCTGCCGATGTTCGATCTCCAGGATGCCGCCGGCGTGATGATGGAGCTCGCCGAGTGCCGCAGGGTCTACGGCGACCGCTACATCCGCATCAGCGGCTTCGATTCCAGCCACGGCTGGGAATCGGTGCGGATCTCCTTCCTCGTCAACCGGCCGAAGCGAGAGGCGGAGTTCGAGCTCGTGCGGCAGGAGGTGGGGGGCCGCGCAATTCGCTACACCACGGTGCGCCGGCCGGCCGCGCACGCGTCAGCTTGAGTCTTTCGCTTCCGCGCGGAGCTCTCCCTGCTCCGCATCCTTGGCGGACCACTGCTTCGTCGCTCCCCTGCGGCGAAGCCCCTTTTATTCGAGGTGCCGATGCTCGATGTGCCCCACGCAACCACGACCGAACGCAGCGAGACCCAATTCGATCTCCGCAAGGAGGCTGAAGCGGCCGGGATCACCGATACGCTGCAACAGCTCGATCAGGAGCTGATCGGGCTCAAGCCGGTGAAGAACCGCGTGCGCCAGATCGCCTCGTTGCTGCTGATCGAGCGCATCCGGCAGCGCGCGGGCCTTGCCGCCGCACCGCCGACGCTGCACATGTCGTTCACGGGCAATCCCGGCACAGGCAAGACGACCGTCGCGCTGCGCATGGCCAAGATCCTGCACGGCCTCGGCTTCGTGCGCCGCGGGCAGGTGATCTCGGTGACGCGCGACGACCTCGTCGGTCAGTATATCGGTCACACCGCGCCGAAGACCAAGGAGATCTTGAAAAAGGCGATGGGCGGCGTGCTGTTCATCGATGAGGCCTATTACCTGCATCGTCCCGACAACGAGCGCGACTATGGCCAGGAATCGATCGAGATCCTGCTCCAGGTGATGGAGAACCAGCGCGAGGACCTCGTCGTGATCCTCGCCGGCTATGGCGAGCGGATGACGAGCTTCTTCGCCTCGAATCCCGGCTTCCGCTCGCGGATCGCCCACCACATCGAATTTCCGGATTATTCGGAAGCCGAGCTGCTCGTCATCGCCGAGCTGATGCTGAAGGAGCGGGGTTATCGCTTCTCGGCAGCGGCACGCGAGGCGTTCGAGAAATACATCGCGCTGCGCCGGACCCAACCGTTCTTCTCCAACGCGCGCTCGGTCCGCAACGCGGTCGATCGCATCCGCCTGCGGCAGGCCGATCGCCTGGTGTCCGATCTCGACCGCATGCTCGATGTCGCCGACCTCGAAACCATCGACCCGGCGGATGTCCTCGCAAGCCGCGTCTTCAGCGGTGGTCCGGTTGCGGAAAGGAGCGTGAGGGCATGAGCAGCGAGATCCTTGTTGCCCCCTCGATCCTGGCCGCCGACTTCGCGCGTCTCGGTGAGGAGATCGCGGCCATCGATGCCGCCGGCGCCGATTGGATCCATTGTGATGTGATGGACGGCCATTTCGTCCCGAACATCAGTTTCGGCGCCGATGTGATCAAAGCGATACGGCCGCTGATGAAGAAGGTTTTCGACGTGCATCTCATGATCGCGCCGGTTGATCCCTACCTCGAGGCGTTCGCGAAGGCAGGCGCTGACGTCATCACGGTCCATGCCGAAGCGGGGCCGCATCTCGACCGCTCGCTCCAGGCGATCCGCGCACTCGGCAAGAAAGCGGGCGTCGGCCTGTGCCCCGCGACGCCGGAAAGCGCGATCCAATACGTACTCGACCGTATCGATCTCGTGCTGGTCATGACGGTCAATCCTGGCTTCGGCGGTCAGTCCTTCCTCGAGTCCCAGATCGAGAAGATCAGACGAATTCGAACAATGATCGGCGCCCGGCCGATCCGGCTCGAGGTCGATGGCGGCATCACGCGCGACAATGCCGCTGCCGTTGCCGGAGCGGGCGCCGACACGCTGGTGGCGGGATCCGCGGTGTTTCGTGGCAGGGATGGCACTGAATACGCCGCCAACATTGCGGCCATCCGCCTCGCGGCCGAGACGGCGCGGGTTGCAGGATTGCACGACATTTCCGCGCAACCGGCACGTGCCAGGGAGTCTGCGCGTATCCGGTAGATTACGGATGACACGCGGCCTCAGCGCCGCTCTGCTCTGAGGAAATCTTTCCGGCGGACGTGGCCCGCATGGTCACCGAGCAGGACCGCCGGGTTATCGCGAGCGGCATGCCGATGTTCCTCGAGGAGCATCTGCTCGAAGTCGGCGAAGGCCGCGACAGCGTCGTCAATTCACGCAAAATGCTGATCACGGATGGCAACGGGAATCCGCAATACTTGGTTGGCGTGATCGAGGACGTCACGGAGCGCGTCACCACCCGGCAGCGCATCAGCCATCTCGCGCATCATGACGTGCTGACTGACCTGCCGAACCGCAGCGCCTCCAATGCGGCGCTCGCCCGAGCGGTTGAAGCGGGCGGGGGAGGCAGCGACCAGTTTTGCCGTGCTGAGCCTCGATCTCGACCGCTTCAAGGAGGTCGACGACGTGTTCGGTCACCCCGTCGGCGACCTGCTGATGCGAGCGGCGGCTGACCGACTTGCCACGGAAGCCGAAGGCGCCTTCGTCGCCCGCATCGGCGGCGACGAGTTCATGGTCCTGATGCCCGAGGACGCGCGCCGTAAGGACGTTCTGGTGCTGGCTGAACGCCTGGTCGAGACGATCGGCAGGGAGCTGGAGGTCGACGACTATCTCTCCAACGTAGGCCTCAGCGTCGGCATCGCGTTCTGCAGTCGTTCCCGTTCGACAAGATCAAGCTCGAGGTTCCAGGCGTCCGCCGGCGCTATTTGGAACTTGGGTCTGACGACCAAGTTCAAGTGCGGGGGCGCAGCAAATCTTTTGCACAACCGCCATCGACCTGACGCAAATCAGGGCAATAACCCTTAGCAAGCGAGGGAGGGTCTCATGGAGAACGTACGTCGCTACCGGGCGCTGGCGTCCCTCTGTCGCCAGCAGGCGGCCTATCGGCCGCTCCAGAATTGGGAACTGCTCGGCCGGGCCGAACATTTCGAACATCTCGCCGAAATCGAGCTGAAGGCGCATTTCGACGCCTGCAATGTGCAACGCGACAAGGACGCCGCCGCGCCCACGACATGGGAAACTCCCGTCGCGGCGTGATGGCGCCATCCGGCACGGCTCAATGCGACATCAGCGTCGGGACCGTCATGGCATCCAGCATGGCGCGGGTGACGCCGCCGAGAACGCGCTCCTGCAACCGCGAGTGGCCGTACCCGCCCATCACCAGGAGATCGAGACTCTCGTCCGCCGCCAGTGACAGGATGGTCGGTTGAATGTCGGCGCGCGTTGCCGAGAGGGCGACCGTGCGGGTCGACAGTCCGCGCCGGCGGAGATGTTTTGTCAGACTGTTCGCTGACGCTTCGTTGGAGGCGGCGTCGGTCTCGTTGATGGTGATGATCACGATTTCTGCGGCGCGCGCCAGGAACGGTGCTGCGTCGCGCACAGCGCGGGCAGCGAGGCGGCTGCCATCCCAGCAGATGCCGATCCGGTTTGCCTTGAAGGCTCCACGGAAGGTGTAGGGCAGGAACAGGACCGGGCCGCCCGCCTGGAACAGGATCTCGCGTGGCATGTCGTTGTCGAACGAGCCTTGCGTCGGATCAGGCTGAAGCACGACGCTGAGGTCGTGCAGTCGCGCCATCTCGCCGAGCGAGCCGGCTGCATCCGCCGGGATCGCGCCGAGTGCGTGGCAGGCGTAGGAGATGCCGGCGTTCGCCGCCTCGCTCTTGAACACCGCGAGCGCGGCCTCGGCCCGCTCCACGGCGCGCTCGCGTTCCAGTTCGAACACGGCCGCCACCGCGGCGCCGCCTTCCATCACGTAAGCTGCACTGGTTGCGACATAGCCGACCGCGACCGCGTCGAGATGCGCGTTGAGTTTCGCCGCGAGCGAGATCGAGCCGTCGATCGCCGAACGCATGGGACGTTCGGTGGGAATGTGGACGAGAATGTCTTTGTACATGGCGCGCCTCCAGTGGACATCATCCGGTGGTTGCAGTTTTTCACTGCGCGAAGGACCCGTGTTGAGCTGCATCAAACGGCCAGCGACCGTTTGCTTGCTGCGCCTGCTCCCCCATTCTTTGCCGAGATTTAATCGGGTGGACGGGACGCCGTAAGGTAGCAACGACCATGTTGAGGGCAAGGCGACACCAGCTCAACATGGACATTTCGACATGAACGATCGCATCAATTCCAACATTACCACGTCTCGCAAGATCTTGCGGCCGCGCCGGCTCGTGCTGCTCGGCACCGTGGCCGCGCTGGGCGTGGCCGCCCTGTCAGTTGCCCCAGGCACTTCGCCGTTCGGGATGAACTCCTTCATTGCACCGGCTCAGGCTGCGGAAGCCGTCGCAACACCGCCGGGCTTCGGCGATCTGGTCAGCAAGGTCAAACCCGCGGTGATCTCGGTGCGGGTCAAGATCGACCAGGACAACGACAAGAGCGCGATGCTGCAGCAGAACCGGATGGACCAGGACGAGGCTTCTCCGTTCGACCAGTTCTCGCGGGAGTTCGGCTTCCGCTTCCCGGGTGGCACGAACGGCGTGCCGCACCGCCACCAGGTCATCACCGGCGAAGGCTCCGGCTTCTTCATCTCCGCTGACGGCTATGCCGTGACCAACAACCACGTCGTCGACCATGCCGAGTCCGTCCAAGTGACGACCGATGACGGCACCATCTACACCGCAAAAGTGGTCGGCACCGATCCGAAGACCGACCTTGCCCTGATCAAGGTCGACGGCAAGAAGGACTTTCCGTTCGTCAAGTTCTCCGACCAGAAGCCGCGCATCGGCGACTGGGTGGTCGCGGTCGGCAATCCCTTCGGTCTTGGCGGCACTGTGACCGCCGGCATCGTCTCGGCCAGCGGCCGGGATATCGGCAACGGTCCCTATGACGACTTCATCCAGATCGATGCGCCCATCAACAAGGGCAATTCCGGCGGGCCGGCTTTCGACATGAACGGCAACGTCATCGGCGTGAACACTGCGATCTTCTCGCCCTCGGGCGGCTCGGTCGGTATCGGCTTTGACATTCCGGCTTCGACCGCCAAGCTCGTCGTCGCGCAGTTGAAGGAGAAGGGCGCGGTGACGCGCGGCTGGCTCGGCGTTCAGGTGCAGCCGGTGACGGCCGAGATCGCCGACAGCCTCGGCCTGAAGCAGGCGCGCGGCGCCATCGTCGACAATCCGCAGGACGGCAGCCCGGCGGCCAAGGCCGGCATCGAAGCGGGCGACGTCATCACCGCCGTCAATGGCACCACGATCAAGGACTCCCGCGATCTCGCCCGCACCATCGCCACCTTGGCGCCGGGCACGTCCGTGAAGCTCGATATCTTCCGCAAAGGCGACAGCAAAACGGTGACCCTGACGCTCGGCGAGCTGCCGAACGAACAGCAGGCCGCGAACAAGGCCGATGACGGCAAGATGCAGCCGAGCGCCGGTACGCCGCGCCTCGGGCTTGGTCTGGCTCCAGCCGGCGAGGTGCAGGGCGCCGGCCAGAAGGGCCTCGTCGTCACCGAGGTTGACCCGCAAGGGCCGGCGGCGCAGCGCGGCATCCAGACCGGTGACGTCATCCTCAATGTCGGCGGCAAGGCGGTCAGCAATGTCGGCGAGATGCGTTCGGAGCTGGCGCAGGCCAAAGCGTCGGGCAAGCGCAGCGTTCTGTTGCAGGTCAGAAGCGCGGATGCCACCCGCTTCGTCGCGGTGCCGCTCGCGTAAGGCGAAGCTCGACCGGCGCAAGTCCAGAAAGGCGGCTCTCGGGCCGCCTTTCGCATACGCAATCAAGCTCGCCAAGGCCCGATAACATTCTCGTTAACGGCAGGGACGATGACCCGGTGCGTCCGAAAAAGCCGTGTTCACTGGTCACAGTTCCTCTGTGCTCTGCTGCGACGTAGCCGCGGAGCCCAGTTGCAAGCCTGGAACTTCGAACCTTCCCGGCGCCTTATGGAACTGGCCGGTGGTTCACATTTGATCGGTGCCGACATGGATCGATTGAAGCTCTCGCTGAGGAGTGCGCTGCTCCTGGCGCCATTGGTGCTCTGGCACGGAAACGCGCTCGGGCGCGACGACGGCCGCTACGCCGACTCGCCCCTCAAGCCATGGTTCGACAGCCTGCGCAGCCATCTGGGTCCGTGCTGCTCGGATGCGGATGGGGTCGCCGTTGCCGATCCAGACTGGGAGTCGCACAACGGGCGTTACCGGGTGCGTCTCGATGGACAGTGGATCGAGGTGCCGGACGAAGCCGTCATCACCGAGCCGAACCGTGCAGGCCGCACCATGGTGTGGCCGGTGAAGACTGCGTTCGGGATTTCGATCCGCTGCTTCATGCCGGGGAGCATGATCTGAGACTGATCAGCGTCAGCGCTTGCTGGATTTGCGCTTCGACGACTTCTTCGACGACGTCCTGGAGGTCTTCTTGGCGCTCTTGCGCTTCGACGCCTTCTTCGGGACCTTCTTGCCCTTCTTGCGTGCCTTCGACAGTCCGATTGCGATCGCTTGCTTGCGGCTCTTCACGCGACCGCCGCGTCCCCCGCGGCCGCTCTTCGCGGTGCCCTTCTTGTAGCGCCGCATCTCGCCTTCGACATCGCTGCCGGCGCTGCGTGAGTAACGGCGTTTCTTTGCCTTGCGTGCCATGTATGTTCTCCCTTGGCCGAAGAAAAACCATTCGGCACGGCCATGGTTCCGGGAGCGCCTATGCAATGTTCCAAACGCGAATCGCTGCCTAGAAGGAATTCGCCAGCTCTATCTCCGCTTCGAGGGCCTGGATGCGCCGTGCGGCCTCGCTGAAGGACAGATCCCGTGCGTATTGGGCGGGTTGATAGGCCTCTTCACTCAGCCGTTTCAGCCTGAGGCCCTGCGCTCGCGTCATCTGCTCGCTCAGGAAAGCCCTGGCATCGTATTGACCTTGAACCTGCATGTCTCTCCTCCTCTCGCCTCCGTCCAGAAATCGTGACTTGACTATATGTTCTTATTTTGTTCTAACAAGGCATGGACAACAGAATTAATGAAATTCGACGTAAAATCAGAGCCTTGAGGCTTGAGATGGCCGACGTCGAGGCGTCGGTGCGCGACCTCGTCGAGCGCGATCACGACTGCACAGAAAGGGCCCTGGCGCAGATGGATCTGCGCCGGAAAATCAACCTCCTGATCGACGAATGGAGGGCGGCTGGTGGCAGCGACGTTCTGCCTGATGTCCGCGACCGGGTGCGCCTTCGTCCCGTGAAGCCAGTCGGCAATCCCGTCCACGCAATCGGACGCCGCTGAGATCTTTGGAAGCGTATGGCGGAGGAAGAGCAGGACCCATACCGGATCTCGCAACTGCCCGTCGAACCGCGATGGCGTTGAGCGTGCGTCCCGGGTGCCGGAAGCGCGTGGATGCCGAATCCTGACAGCTCGGAGCGTCGAGCGAGGGCCCCGCAGTGGCGGAGCCCTCCATGGATTACGGGGAGCGGCTATTTGGTGTTGGTCATGCCGCCTTTGTTCGTCATGGTGCCTCCCTGATCGGAGCCGGGACCAGAGCCGCCTTGGCCGGAAGGATCAGCGCCCCGGGTAGACTTGGTATTGGCGCCGGTGGTCTGCGACGATGACATCGAGGATCCGTGCTTGGCCTTATGCGACTTCGCCTGGGCGGCGAACGGCGCGGCGGCTAGGCCGGTTGCCAACATTACGGCGAGAGCGAGCTTGGTCGTCTTCATGCGGGAAACTCCCTGAGTTGAATTGACGCAGGCAGCCAACCGCTATTCGCCGCAGGAGTTCCCAACAAAGCATTTCCCCGCGCCACGCACGCTTCAAGATTGCTTGTCCTCTGCGAGGATGAACACGACGCCAGTGAGCGTTGCGCCGATCGCGAACGTCGTCACCAAGGTGAGGGCGAAGACCGCAACGGCTTGGCTTCCGCCGTTATTGAGCAGGTTGGCCACGGCCGGATTGGACAGGACGAGCGCGAGGCTGAAGATGAGGCCGAGGGCTGCGCCCATCATTGCATGCGTCATCAGCTTGATAAGGCCGCTGGCAGAGATCAGCTCAGACGACTTCTTGGTGCGCATGGGACTGAATCCCGAACTGGCATGCCAACGCACGCGCAATTCCCGGGTTCCAGCCGATCGAACGAATTTGTCGTCACTCGCTTCATCCGACGTTCATGCCGGGCTTGCGAGGATGGGTGTCATCAAAACGGGAATATCGATATGGGTAAGGTAGTCTTTCTTTACCGCTCGCTGGCCTATCGTAGCGCGGCCGTGGACATCTTGCGCAAAGCCCGCAGGCTGCCGCGCGGAGCAGAGCGAAATGCGGCACGCCGCTACGCCAGGGCGTTGCGCGATCTCGCCCGAACGGAGGCCTGGCTGGAAGGACGGGTCGCGCGCGAACCGCGGATGGCCCGGCGCGTGACGAGCGCAGCGTCCGGTTAGCCGGATGCGCGCTGCAATTCGGCGGAGCCAGCGGTATCGAATTTGCCGGGTGCGCTGGTCGCCGTCTTGCGTGTCAACGGCACCTCCAGGCGGCACAACAGGCCTTCGGCTCGCCAATCGAACTGCGCCTGTCCGCCAAGCTGGGACTCGATGCTCGCAAGCAGGCTCCGCGTGCCGAAGCCGCGCGATTTCGGTGTCATGACCAGCGGACCGCCCGACTCCTCCCAACACAGCGTGAGCAGTTCGTCCTCGACCTGCCAATCGATCGCGAGCCGTCCCGATCGGGTCGAGAGCGCGCCATACTTTGCCGAGTTGGTGAAGAGCTCATGCAGTGCGAGCGCCAGCGTCTGGGCCGTTGCCGGCATCAACTGAACTTCGGGACCTGCCAATCTGATCTGGTCGCCGAGCGAATAGGGCGCAAGCTCCTCGTCGATCAACTTGGAGAGCTCAGCGCCCTGCCAACTCGACAGCGACAGGATGGTATGCACGCGCGCCAGTGCATTGATGCGCCCCTCCACCGCGTTGACATAGGCCTTGACCTCGTCGGCCCGCGTGAGGCGCACGATCGACTGCGCCAGCGCCAGCGCATTCTTGGCGCGGTGATCGACTTCCCGCGCGAGGAGGTTCTGCCGCTCTTCGGCGCGCTTGCGTTCTGTGATGTCGACGGTGACGCCGCTGACGCGCACCACGCGCCCGCTCTCGTCGACCGTCGCGGCCGCCGTGCCGACGCACCAGCGCACCTCGCCGTCGGGCCGCACGATGCGGAACTCTGTTTCATAGGCGCGCGTGCCCTTGTTGAATTCGGCGATCGCTTTGCGCAATTGATCGACGTCATCGGGGTGCAACAGCGCCTGAACGTTGGCCGGATTGACCTCGAAGCTCTCCGGGCTGACGCCGAAGATGCGGTATTGCCCCTCGTCCCACATCCAGTCGCCGCTGATCCAGTCCCAGTCCCAGGACCCCATCTTGCCGGCAGCGATCGCCATGCTGCGCCGCTGCTCACTCTCGCGCAGCTTCGCGGTGGAGCTCTCCAGTTCCGCGGTGCGTGCGCGGACGCGGTCCTCCAGCTCGTGATTCAGCCGTTCGAGCTCGCGCGTCTTGCGGTAGAGCTCGGCAAACACCTTGATCTTGGCGCGCAGCACTTCCGGCACGACCGGTACCGGGACGTAATCGACCGCGCCCATCTCGTAGCCGCGCAACCGGTCGATGTCGCTGACCTGGATGGCCGAGATGAAGATCATCGCGGTCTTCTGGAAGCGCGGATGCTCGCGGATCATCGCGGCGAGCTCGAAGCCATCGAGCTCGGGCATGCAGACGTCGACCAGGATCACCGCGATCTCGGTCTTGAGCAGAACCTCCAGCGCCTCGCGCCCCGAGGAGGCGATCACGAGGTTCTCGCCGAGATCCTTCAGAATCACCTCATAGGCGAGCAGCTTGGCGGGCTGATCGTCGACGAGGAGGATGTTGACCTTTTCGTGGTCCATTCGCGGATCCAACTCAGCGGTGCAGCCACATGCGGATCGCAAGCAGCAATTGGTCGGTGTTGACGGGCTTGGCGAGGTAGTCGGACGCGCCGGCTTCGAGGCACTTCTCACGGTCGCCCTTCATCGCCTTGGCGGTCAATGCGATGATCGGAACACGGGCGAAGGCCGGGTTCTCGCGGATCACGCCGATGGTCTGATAGCCATCCATCTGCGGCATCATGATGTCCATCAGCACGATCGCGATCTCCGGATTGGATTCGACCAGTGTCACCGCCTCGCTGCCGGTCGTCGCCGTCAGGACCTTCATGCCGCGTCGTTCCAGCACGCTCGACAGGGCGAAGATGTTGCGGGCGTCGTCGTCGACGAGCAGTGCGGTCTTGCCGATCAGGTCCTCGTCGGAACTGTTCAGCTTCTCCAGCATACGCTGCTTCTCGATCGGCAGTTCCGTGATCACGCGGTGCAGGAACAGCGCGGTCTCGTCGAGCAGGCGTTCCGGCGACTCCACCCCCTTGACCACGATGCTGCGTGCCATGGTGTGGAGCTCGGCATCCTCTTCCGCCGACAGCTCGCGTCCGGTGAACACCACGACCGGGATGTTCGACAGCGTCTCGTCATTGCGGATCTGATCAAGCACCTCGAATCCGCTCATGTCGGGCAGCCGCAGGTCGAGCACCACGCAATCGCAGGGCTGCTCGCGCAGCGTCGAGAGCGCGCCGGCCCCGGTATCCGCGGCCAGGATCTCGATGTCGTCGTGGTGCAGGAGCTCGCGGATCGAGAGCTGCTCGGCCTCGTTGTCCTCGACGATCAGCAGCCGCTTGCGCCGCGGCCGCGCATATTCCTTGATCTGCGTCAGTGCGGCCGATACGCCCTCGGTGGTCGTCGGCTTGTTGACGAATGAGAACGCGCCGCGTGCCAGCGCATGCTGGCGGTCCTCGTCGAGCGTAATGATCTGCACGGGGATGTGGCGGGTGAGCGGATTGTGCTTGAGCTGGCTCAGCACGGTCCAGCCGAGCATGTCGGGCAGGAACACGTCGAGCGAGACGGCCGTCGGCTGGTACTGCTTGGCCAGATCCAGGGCCTCGGCGCCCCGGGCAGCGACCAAGACCTTGAAGCCCTTGTCACGGGCCAGATCGACCAGCACGCGGGCATAATGCGGGTCGTCCTCGACGATCAGGAGGATGGTGTCGCCAGGCTCGAGGTTAAGCCGGTCGTCGGGAAGCTGCTCGATGACGCGCTGCTGGTCAGGCACGGCCGGCTGTAGTGCCGGCGGCTGGCTGTATTGCTGTGACGCCGGCGCGGCTCGCGACGCGAGCGTCGGGCCGGAATATTTCAACGGCAGATACAGCGTGAAAGACGAGCCCTTGCCCGGCGCGCTGCGCAGGTGGATCTCGCCTCCGAGCAGGCTCGCGAGCTCGCGGCTGATCGCGAGCCCGAGTCCGGTGCCGCCATATTTTCGGCTGGTGCCGGCGTCCGCCTGCTGGAATGCCTCGAAGATCAGCTTCTGCTTCTCCAGGGGAATGCCGATGCCGGTATCGGACACTTCGAAGGCGATCACGGCCGGCGCGGAGTTCAGCACCGGGTGGTCGATCCCCCAGCCGCCGACCGCGCCGGCGACCTTCAGGCGCACTTCGCCTTCGGCGGTGAACTTGAAGGCGTTGGAGAGCAGGTTCTTCAGGACCTGCTGCAGGCGCTTGGAATCGGTGACGATGCTGCGTGGCAGGTTCGGATCGACATCGATCTTGAACGACAGATTGCGGTTGTCTGCCTCGTGCCGGAACGGCCGGCCGACGGTCTCGAGCAGGTTCGCGGTCAGGATCTCCTCGGCGTCGACCGTCACCGTGCCGGACTCGATCTTGGAGAGATCGAGAATGTCGCTGATGAGGTTGAGCAGGTCGGTGCCGGCGCCATGGATGGTGCGGGCGAATTCGACCTGTTTGGCAGAGAGGTTGCCGTCGGGGTTGTCGCTCAGCTGCTGTCCGAGGATCAGGATCGAATTCAGCGGTGTGCGCAGCTCGTGGCTCATATTGGCGAGGAATTCGGACTTGTATTTCGAGGTCAGCGCGAGCTCGGTCGCCTTCTCCTCGAGCGCGCGGCGGGCCTGCTCGATCTCCTGGTTCTTGCGTTCGACCTCGACATTGCGCTCGGCGAGCTGCTGCGCCTTCTGCTCGAGCTGGTCGTTGGTCTGCTGCAATTCGCGCTGCTGGGTCTGCAACTCGCCGGCGAGCTGCTGCGACTGCTTCAGCAGACCTTCCGTCTGCATCGTCGCTTCGATCGAATTGAGCACGATGCCGATGGAGTCGGTGAGCTGCTCCAGGAACGTCATTTGCGAGGTCGTGAAGGAGGTGAGCGAGGCGAGCTCGATCACGGCCTTGACCTGGCCTTCGAACAGAACCGGCAGCACGACGAGGTTCTTCGGGGCGACACGGAACAATGCGGAATTGATCGGCACCACGTCCGTCGGAATGTCCGCAACGACCCGCGGGCGCCTGTCGAGCGCGCACTGGCCGATCAGGCCCTCGCCGAACTGCAGCACGCGTTGATAGGGAAAGACGCCGTCGCTGGCGTAAGAGGCGAGCAGCAGGAGCTGCGGGTTGTTCTCGTTCTCGACCTGGTAGATCACGCCGGTATGCGCGTTCACCAGCGGCGACAATTCGGTAAGCAGCAGACGGCCGACGGTGGTGAGGTCGCGCTGGCCCTGCAGCATGTTGGTGAATTTCGCCAGGTTCGTCTTCAGCCAATCCTGCTCGGTGTTCAGCTCGGTCGTGAGCCGCAGGTTGGTGATCATCGTGTTGATGTTGTCCTTGAGCTCCGCGACCTCGCCGCGGGCATCGACCTGGATCGAGCGCGTCAGGTCGCCCTTGGTCACGGCGGTGGCCACTTCCGCGATGGCGCGCACCTGTGAGGTGAGGTTGGCCGCCAGGAGGTTCACGTTGCCGGTGAGATCCTTCCAGGTGCCGGCTGCGCCGGGCACGTTGGCCTGGCCGCCGAGCCGGCCTTCGACGCCGACCTCGCGCGCCACCGACGTCACCTGATCGGCGAAGGTCGCGAGCGTCTCGGTCATGTTGTTGATGGTGTCGGCGAGCGCCGCGACCTCGCCCTTCGATTTCACAGTGAGGTTCTGCTTGAGGTCGCCATTGGCGACCGCGGTCACCACCTTGACGATGCCGCGCACCTGCTCGGTCAGGTTCGCCGCCATGAAGTTGACGGTGTCGGTGAGATCCTTCCATGTGCCGGCGACGCCGGGCACCTGCGCCTGGCCGCCCAGCTTGCCCTCGGTGCCGACCTCGCGGGCCACGCGCGTCACTTCGCCGGCGAAGGCGTTGAGCTGGTCCACCATGGTGTTGATGGTGTTCTTCAGCTCGAGGATCTCGCCCTTCACGTCGACGGTGATCTTGCGGGAGAGGTCGCCGCGCGCGACCGCCGTGGTCACTTCGGCGATGTTGCGGACCTGCGTGGTGAGGTTCGCAGCCAGGAGGTTGACGTTGTCGGTGAGGTCCTTCCAGGTGCCGCCGACGCCGGGCACGACGGCCTGACCGCCGAGCCGTCCCTCGGTGCCGACCTCGCGCGCGACGCGCGTGACTTCGGCGGCGAAGGAGCGGAGCTGCTCGACCATCGTGTTCAGCGTGTCCTTCAAGAGAAGGATCTCGCCGCGCACGTCCACCGTGATCTTCTTCGAGAGGTCGCCGCCGGCGATGGCGGTCGCGACCTCGGCGATGTTGCGGACCTGGGCCGTCAGGTTGGAGGCCATGAAGTTGACGTTGTCGGTGAGGTCCTTCCAGGTGCCGGCAACGCCGGGCACCTCGGCCTGACCGCCGAGCTTGCCTTCGGTGCCGACCTCGCGGGCGACACGCGTGACTTCGCCGGCGAAGCCGTTGAGCTGGTCCACCATTGTGTTGATGGTGTTCTTCAGTTCGAGGATTTCCCCCTTCACATCGACGGTGATCTTGCGGGACAAGTCGCCGCGCGCCACGGCGGTCGTCACTTCGGCGATGTTGCGGACCTGGGCGGTGAGGTTGCCCGCCATCGAGTTCACGCTGTCGGTGAGGTCCTTCCATGTGCCGGCGACGCCGGGCACGTTGGCCTGACCGCCGAGACGGCCTTCGGTGCCGACCTCGCGCGCGACACGCGTGACCTCGCCCGCGAAGCGGTTGAGCTGGTCGACCATCGTGTTCAGCGTGTCCTTGAGCTGAAGGATCTCGCCGCGCACGTCCACAGTGATCTTGCGGGACAGGTCACCACCGGCGATCGCGGTCGCGACTTCGGCGATGTTGCGCACCTGGGCGGTCAGATTGCCCGCCATCGAGTTCACGGAGTCGGTCAAATCCTTCCATGTGCCGGCGACGCCGGGCACGTCGGCCTGGCCGCCGAGCTTGCCGTCGGTGCCGACCTCGCGGGCGACGCGCGTGACTTCGCCGGCGAAGGCGTTGAGCTGGTCGACCATGGTGTTGAGCGTTTCCTTCAGCTGAAGGATCTCGCCCGACACGTTCACCGTGATCTTCTTGGACAAATCGCCCTTCGCCACCGCCGTCGCGACCTCGGCAATGTTGCGGACCTGACCGGTCAGGTTGGAGGCCATCGAGTTGACGCTGTCGGTGAGGTCCTTCCAGGTGCCGCCGACGCCGCGCACGACGGCCTGGCCGCCGAGCTTGCCTTCGGTGCCGACCTCGCGGGCGACGCGCGTGACTTCGCCGGCGAAGGCGTTGAGCTGGTCCACCATGGTGTTGATGGTGTCTTTCAGCTCCAGAATTTCGCCGCGCACGTCCACGGTGATCTTCTTCGACAGGTCGCCGCCGGCGACCGCCGTCGTCACCTCCGCGATGTTGCGGACCTGCGCGGTCAGGTTCGAGGCCATCGAGTTGACGCTCTCGGTCAGGTCCTTCCAGGTGCCGGCAACGCCGAGCACGTTGGCCTGGCCGCCGAGCCGGCCCTCGGTACCGACCTCGCGGGCGACGCGCGTCACTTCGCCGGCGAAGGCGTTGAGCTGGTCGACCATGGTGTTGAGCGTCTCCTTCAGCTGAAGGATCTCGCCCGACACGTTCACCGTGATCTTCTTCGAGAGGTCGCCGCTTGCGATGGCGGTGGCGACGTCGGCGATGTTGCGGACCTGCGCGGTCAGGTTCGAGGCCATGAAATTGACGTTGTCGGTGAGGTCCTTCCAGGTGCCGGCGACGCCCGGCACCTGGGCCTGGCCGCCGAGCTTGCCTTCAGTGCCGACCTCGCGCGCCACGCGCGTCACTTCCGAGGCGAACGAGTTGAGCTGGTCCACCATCGTGTTGATGGTGTCCTTCAGCTCCAGGATCTCGCCGCGCACATCCACCGTGATCTTGCGTGACAGGTCGCCGCGCGCCACGGCGGTGGTGACGTTGGCGATGTTGCGCACCTGCGCGGTCAGATTGCCGCACATCGCGTTGACGGAGTCGGTGAGGTCCTTCCACGTGCCGGCGACGCCGGGCACGATCGCCTGGCCGCCGAGCTTGCCGTCGGTGCCGACCTCACGCGCCACGCGCGTCACTTCGGAGGCGAACGAGCGGAGCTGGTCCACCATCGTGTTGATGGCTTCCTTGAGCTGAAGGATCTCGCCGCGGACGTCGACCGTGATCTTCTTGGAAAGGTCGCCGTTCGCGACCGCAATCGTCACCTCGGCGATGTTGCGAACCTGGTTGGTCAGGTTGTTCGCCATCGAGTTGACGCTTTCCGTCAGGTCCTTCCAGACGCCGGTCACCTCGGGCACCTGGGCCTGACCGCCGAGCTTGCCCTCGGTGCCGACCTCGCGCGCGACGCGCGTCACCTCGGAGGTGAACACGCCGAGCTGCTTGATCATGGTGTTGACGATGGTCGCCGACTGCAAAAACTCGCCGCCGAGTGGACGGCCATCGACGTCGAGCTTGACGGTCTGGAGTAGGTCACCTTGTGCGACGGCGGCGACCGCGCGAGTCACCTCGCGCGTCGGCCACAAGAGGTCGTCGATCAGCGTGTTGACCGAACCTTCCATGTCGGCCCACGAGCCTGAGGCGAGGCCGAACTTCACGCGCTGGCGGGTCTTGCCTTCGCGCCCCACCACCTGGCCGACCAGCTCGAGCTGCTGCGCCATGCGCTGGTTGGCGGCGATGATTTCGTTGAGAGTGTCGGCAATCTTGCCGTCGATGCCGAGATAGTCGCCGCTCATCCGCACCGAAAAGTCACCGCTGCGCATCGCCTGCAAGGCGAGCAACAGCTCCGCCCGGGAATCCGGCTCCGACGTACCGTTGGTTCTTGGCTTTGGGACGCGACGACCGGAGCGTGATGCAGTTCCGGGATCGAGGTCGCTCATACTGATTCCCCCGCAGGCGTCGGCCGAATCCGCGGCAAGACGCGTCTGGTCGAAATGAAAATAGAGCGTCAGCCAAATTCGAAATCAAGCACCAATGTGCGGCGCTAGGAAATGGAACCCGCTTTGCTCAGCCCGGCCGAGATAACGATGATCATCCGAATTGGTTCCACGCCACTTGGAAGGAAAATGCGTCGGGCGCCCGTCGCTCTGCTGGACCATTCGGCATTCCCTGTTCGGAACGGAGCGCCGCGCCCCACGGTTAGCTCACAACGACAAGGAGAACAGAAATGAAAGCAGGATTTGCCGCCATCGCTGTCATCGTGTTTGCCGCGGGATCGGCTTTGGCGCAGGGCGGTGCGCCCAGCGGGCGCGGAGCCGCGACCGGCGACCCCGCCGCAAGCTCCGCCAACCCGCGGGCGGAAACGCCGACCACCGGGACGGCCGGCCGGTCGAATCCGAGCGGCAGCGGCACGTCATCTTCGGGCGGCAAGGACGACAATGGCGATGCGGGTTTGGACAAGATGCCCGAGAGCGACCGCACCGTGCGACAGCAGAGCCAGCAACATCATCCGAACGACAAGTAGAGGCGGCTATTTGTCCGCCATGGTGCGCTCCGCGTCCCTGACCTGCGAACGCAGCATCGGGAGCTGTTCGCGCGCGAACGCTGCGAGCGCCGCATTGTCGGGCGCCTTCAGATAGCGTTCAAGCAGGCTGATGATCGATTCGTACTCGGGAATCTGCGCGGCATAGAAGCTTCTGACGTAGGTTGGACCATCCGACATTTCGGGCTCGACGAGGCTCGCGGTCGAGGATGTCGCCCTGCCGATGTGCAGCTCCGCGCCGATTGCCTCCTGGATCTCCTTCAGACTCTTGTCGCGCTTGGCCGCTTCCTCGGCGCGCAGGGCGGCGAGATTCTTGACCTCCGCATTGCCCTTGAGGTCGGTGTTCTCAAGCAGACCCTGTTGAAATCGGCTGAAATTGTAGACGCCGCTGATAACCTCGACGGCGGTCGGCTGCCGTTCGCCAGGCTTTCGCTCGCCGGTACTGTCGCCAAGTGCCGCGGTGCTGATGAATGCAAGGATGATCGCGGTAACGACTCGCATCGATGTTAACGACGAGCGGCGCGCCGAGTTCCCTGAGTATTACGATCCGGTAACCGGGTTGCGATGCGAGAGTTCCGTCCCCACGTCGTTCACATGAAACAGTCTGACATCTTCAGGGATAACGCCGATAACTGTCTTCAGCTTGCCGAGCGAGCCGAGGGGAAGCCCGCCCATAAGCGCTATTCGCGCATGGCCGAGGCCTGGACGGCGCTCGCGAACGAGCAGGATTGGCTCGACGGCGAGATTCCGCCCCTTCCGCTCCACACTGCTGCTCCGAAGCAAGACGTGTGAAATCTGCATGTGAGATCGCTCACGGAAGGCAAGCAACTGATTTGGGATCATCCGGGAACTGTCGATCGCGTCGATTTCCAGTTTCAGAAGGAGGTTTTGACGATGGCTCCACGTCTGGCTCTTCTTTCCCTCATTGTCGCCTTTGGCGTCTCGGTCGCCTTCGCGACGGTGACGACGCTACGGCAGGTGCATCTCGAGAACGCATCCACTACCGTTCACGCGACGCGCAGCTAATTCTGTATCGGAACATTCGACGCCGCAGTGCGTAAGCGCTCTGAGACACCAGGAGAAGCGAGAGCCCATCATGGCCCATTCCGACCATGGCATCGTCAAGGACAAGCGTGCGGAGGAGCAGCCGCGTGACAAGCGGCGTGCACAGTCCGTGCACAAGACGGATCCGAAAGGTTCGCCCTCGCGTGAAGCGACGCGCGATCCCAAGCTGAGCGACGATAGCAAGACGCCAGGATCCGGCGTGATGCCGGACGGCTCGAGCGACGCGACAGGCTAGTTCTCACCGGAACGAATTCCCGCGGAAAGAGTCGACGGATTGCTTCCGGTTGTCATGCCCCCGGTGCGCCGGAAGCAATCTCCAAGGACGGTCCTGGCACTCCCGTGCCGGGGCCGTTTGCTTATGGACCGAGTCAGCTGCCGCTCTCTGGATCCCCCTGAGTATGTCCGTCAGGCCCGCGGCCGAACACGCCGAAGCTGCTTGACTTCACACCGGCGGCGGCATCGACGCCCGCAGCGGCCAGTCCGAACTTGAGGAGTTCGCGGACCGCTGCCGCCCGCGTCGGCATGCGGTGTTTGAACCGGAAATCGTCGATGGCGGCCAACTCTTCCGGCGATAGCATGACCTGAAGGCGCTCGGCGCGAAGGTCGTTCATGGCGATCACGCAAATTGAGTAGGTTGAGTAGTTTACTCAACGAACCAACTTGGAGGGGGTTCCTCTAGAGCCAGAAATGTCTCCAACTGAGTAGAAATGCCTTGCAAATCAATGAGTTGTGTTTGAAACCTATTTTGCCATACCGCATTCTTCCCAAAAGGGAGAGAGGCCATGACGGATGAAGTCAGGCTACCTCGCAAGCTTTCCGAAGAGCCCGAAGCATCCGAGCCGGTGCGGCCAAGCCATCAGAAGGTCATCGATCAGGTCGAGCGCTGGGCCAACAGCCCGGGGCTCCAGCCGCCGCAATCGCAGAGTTCGAAGGAGCCGAAAGCGAGCTAAGGCTTCACGAAGCGAGAGCGCTTTGCCGATGGTGAGCGGGCTGGTCGGTGCGACCTGCGCGTGACACGAAGCTTACGCCTGACCCACCAAGCCGACACGGAAACGCTTGCCCAAACCGCCAACGCCGCAACGAAAGCGAATGCGATGCTTGCGCCGACGGTGGCATGGAAGATGGCGGCGAACGCCGCGAGGCCGATGCTGCCGAGCGCCGCACCTGCGGCATCGAGCGCCGCGGCCTTCTGTCCGCGGCGCCGTCCGCTCAGGCCGGCCTTCTCCTTGGCGTGACGCTCGTGGCTTTCGATCAGCGTCGCGCTGGCACAGAAGATTGCCGGAAGTGCAAGAAAGAGCCCGCCGACAGAAACACCGAATTGCGAGCCGATGGCTCCGGCGAGCACCGTCGCGCAGCCGCCGAGCACGAAGCGAATGGCGTATTCGTACCATCGCGTCTCTTTCAGCGCCGATGACGACAGCTTAACCAGCATCAGGCGGCACCTCCCAAGCCGGCGAGCAGACCGAAGGCGACCACGAGCCATACGACGAAAGCGAGGATCGTGGCGGGGAGCGCGCCGAGACGGAACCTCATCAACAGGTGGCAGACGACGAGGCTGTAGCAGGCGAGCGCGATGGCGCCATAGATCATCGTCCAACTCTCGGCGGCGGCATATTGCGGGCCGTGCTGGACCACGGCGATGCCGAGGGTGGCCAGCGCGACCGAGGGCGCCGCGCCGAGCAGCCCGGCAAAGCTTTTTGGCCGCAGCATGTCGCCGAAGATTGCGAAGACGGATACGATCAGACCGCCGGCAACGAAGCGCACGAGATATTCCGTCATGGCCGTCCCCGCGAGGCTTCGGACGGCTGCTGCCGTGACTTCGCCAGCGTGAACGGCCTGAACAGTCGCTCCACGACGATGCCGAGCGTGAATCCTGCCACCACGTCGCTGGTCCAGTGCGCGAGCAGCGCCACGCGTGTCAACGACAGCGCTACGGCCAGCGAACGTGCCAAGCGGCGGGAGGCCGGAGGCAACAGGCCGGCGGCTGAGGCAAGGGCACCCATATGCACAGCGTGACCTGAGGGAAATGCGTCGCGGGGACGCCCCGAATAAGGAACACCGCGCCAGTGGCCGCTCACCGTCAGCCGGTCCGGCCTCGTCTGGTCGAACAAGGTTTTCAAGACATGCGGTAATACGGCCGTCACCAGCGAAACCATCAGGACGTGATCGGCAATGGGACGCTGCTGCGGATGCCGGAGGCGGGTGTAGAGCCATCCCGCCGCAGCGAGCGCGACCAGCACGTGCTCGTCGGCGCCCCAGGTCATTGCTTGGGCGGCGTGCTCGAGGTCTGAATTGGTGTTCTGTGCGATCTCGTTCGCGACCGCCGTATCGATCCGGGTGGGTTTGACTGTTACGAGCGCCATCGGTCCGCCGGCGAGATGTCCTCCATGACGATTTTGTAAAGCCCGTAGATAAAGAAGGTTCCTGAGTTCCGACCGCGGGCATCGGCCCACCGGTGCGTCCTGTCCTTCTGATCAACGCGATCACCTCCTGCGCATCCGGCCCTTCAGCCGGCAGATAGTTGATGCCGACATGGGCGCCTTCGCGCGCATAGGCGATCGCGGCCCATGCCCGAAATCCCCGCCGGTGATCAGCGCCTTGCGGCCGGCAGCTGGAGCCCTTGTAGCTGGTCTCGCACGACGAAGGACGCCGGCCAGGCCGGCGTCCTCGTTGGATAGCGACTGAGGAGCCTATTTGGATTGACCGACGCTCGGCGCCTTGCCGAGCTCCTTGGCCATGTCGAGATGGTGCTTGAGTGCCGGCAGGGTCTTGCCGGCCCAATCCTTCAGCGCAGCATTGTCGCCGCCCTTGGCGTAGCGTTCGAACAGCGACACGGCGTCTTCATGGGCGCTGACCTGGTAGGAGTTGTAGTCCGAGCTGAAATCCTTGCCGGTCGCGCCTTTGAGCTTGTCGAGCTTGCTTTGGTGCGAGCTGTCGAGTGCCGTCGGCAGCGTCGCCTGGACCTTGCCGTTGCCGACCAGTCCCTTCAGCTCGCCGCTAGTCTTGGTGTGATCCGTCACCATCTGCTGCGCGAAGGATTTCTCCTGCGCATTACCCTTCTGCTCGGCGAGCTTGCTCGACTCGATCTCGAACATGTCGCTGATGGCGACCTCCTTGACGAAGTCGGTTGTGGTCGGCGCGACCCCGAGCGCCGAGTTGACGCCGGTCTTCTCGCCCAGCGATTGGGCCAATGCGGGGCCTGCCAGAAGCACGCAAGCAACGGCAACGGCGGTTCGTTTCATGATCCGATCCCTCCAATTGGTCGTGCGGCCACTTGCCGCGTCATGTTGCGCCGATCAACACGTCGCGAAGGCGGAGGTTCCTAACGGACTAGTCCGTGGGATTCCGGCCGGTCCGCGGATTGATGGGATCCGTCGGCTTGCGTCGAAGCCGCTCGGGCAGAAACGGCTCGGCCGGCGTGGCGGTTGCGTCGGCCCGTACGTCGGCATGACGCTGCGCCCGCTCATGCGGCGTCCGGTTGTCCTTGAAATGCCACTTCACGTCGACGCCATCGACGGGGTCGTTGACGCCGTGCTGGATATCGCGGAAGTCACTCATGGTTCGCCTCATTGCTTTCCCGGCAGGATCGATTCGAGCACCTGCCGCGCTGCTCCCTTGATCATCCCGCTTTCGTTCGGATCGCCCTTCATCAGGGCGAGTGAAAAATTCCTTGCCTGCTGGAGCGTGATATGCGGCGGCAGCGGCGGCACCTCGGGATCGGTTTTCACTTCCAGCACGACGGGGATCTCGCTCGACAGCGCTTGCTCCCAGGCTGAGCCGAGCAGCTGTGGGCTATCGACGAAGATGCCGCGCAGGCCGATCAGATCGGCGAAGCGCGAATAGGAGACGTCAGGAATGCGCTGCGAAGCCTCGAACTTGGGATCACCGTTGATGATGCGCTGCTCCCAAGTGACCTGATTGAGATCCTCGTTGTTGAAGACGCAGACGATGAAGCGCGGGTCCTTCCAATCGCGCCAGTATTTGGCAGCGGTGATCAGCTCGGCCATGTTGTTCATCTGCATGGCGCCGTCGCCGACGAGTGCAATCACGGGACGATCCGGACGGGCGTATTTGGCCGCGAGCGCGTAAGGCACCGCAGCGCCCATCGAGGCGAGGCCGCCGGAGAGCGAGGCCGCCATGCCGCGCCGCATCTTGAGGTCCCGTGCGAACCAGTTGGCGCAGGAGCCGGAATCGCTGGTGATGATGGCGTGGTCGGGCAGGCGGGGCGACAATTCCCAGGCGACGAGCTGTGGATTGACCGGCGCCGCGTGCTGATGCGCGCGGTCACCCAAGGTCTTCCACCATCTCGCAACGTCCTCTTCGATAGCTCTGCGCCAGCCGTCGTCGGCTTTGGGCTGGAGTCGCGGCAACAATGCGCGCAGCGTCTCGGCGGCGTCTCCGACGAGGCCGACCTCCATGGGAAAGCGGATCGACATCATGCTGGCATCGATGTCGATCTGCACGCCGCGCGCCGCTCCTTCCTTGGGCAGGAATTCGGCGTAAGGAAAGGCCGAGCCCACCATCAGCAGCGTATCGCATTCCATCATCATGTTGTAGCTGGGCTCGGTGCCGAGCAGGCCGATCGAGCCGGTGACCCATGGCAGGTCGTCGGGCAGCGCGGCCTTGCCGAGCAGTGCCTTGGCGCAGCCGGCCGACAGCCGGTCGGCGACCGCGATGACTTCGTCGGTCGCGTGAAGCGCGCCCGCGCCGACGAGCATCGCGACCTTCTTGCCGGAGTTGAGCACCTGCGCGGCGCGGTCGAGATCCGCCTCATGCGGCGTGATGCTGGGTGCGCTATAGCCGATGCCGGAATGCAGCGTGCCGTGTGCGCGGGGTGGATTCTCGTAAGCCTCTTCCTGCAGGTCGTTGGGCAGGATGATCACGGTCGGGGTCCGCCGCGCCAGCGCAATGCGCACCGCACGATCGATCAGGTGTCGCACTTGCGCGGGCGAGGATGCCTGCATGACGTACGCACCGGCGACGTCCTTGAACATCGAGAGAAGATCGAGTTCCTGCTGATAGTGCCCGCCGAGGGCGTTGCGCGACTGCTGGCCGACAATCGCCAGCACCGGCTGGTGATCGAGCAGCGCATCGTAGAGCCCGGTGACGAGATGGGAGGCGCCGGGGCCGGAGGTCGCAATGCAGACGCCGAGCTCGCCCGAGAACTTTGCGTAAGCGGTCGCCATGAATGCCGCCATCTCCTCATGCCGCGCCTGCACGAACCCGATCCTGCCTTCGGCCCGGTTCATTGCACCGAACACGCCGTTGATGCCGTCCCCGGGATAGCCAAAGATGTGGCGTACGCCCCATTGATGCAGACGCTGGACGATGAAGTCGGAGACGGTCTGGGACATTGCGTGTGGCCCTTGGTTCGCGGGTGCATGAAACTCAGAGAACCGCTCGTTTCGTGCGATGTTCCTGACCCGCCCCGGGGAACATGCACCGGAACGATCGCGTGCCTCTCCGGTTGGTTTTGCACGTGGCTGAGTGGAGAATTTTCGATGCTGAAACAAAACGAACTGGAGCGCAGTGAGACGGGCCGTTTGATCGGCAGCGACAAGGTCGAGGGAACATCGGTCTATGGCGCCGATCGCAACCGGATCGGTTCAATCGAACGCGTGATGATCGACAAGATCAGTGGCCAGGTGTCATACGCCGTGCTCGGCTTTGGTGGATTCCTGGGACTCGGCAACGACCATTACCCATTGCCTTGGCAGTCGTTGAAATACGACACCGAGCTTGGCGGTTATGTCACCGGCATCACCACCAAGGAGTTGGAGGGGGCGCCGAAATACGGCGCGCGAAGCGATTGGAACTGGAGTGACGACGCCGCGGTACGCGGCATCAACTCCTACTACGGCGTTCCCTTCGTTTGAGATTTGAGGGAAAGGGAGATCGATGAGCAAGGAACGGCCCAATGACGATCCCCGGCAGCAGAACGACTGGGGCTCGCACCGGCAGACGGACAAGCCCTGGAAGGGCAATCCCGAGAAGGAGCAGGGCTCCGACGATGTGAAGCCCGATCTCGAGAAGTGGCACAAGACCAAGACGCACTGAGCCGAGTGCGCCACATTGACACTTCAGGCAAGCGCGGCGCGGAGAGTGCCGCGCTTGTGTTTTGAGCGGTGCAATCACGAATGGTGATGAGCTTCAATGGTGATGAGCTTCTTCAAAGCCGGAACCATGCCTCGGCGCTGCGGTTGAGCTCGCGGCGCGCGAGCTGCTCTTCTCTGCTCTCCCGCCGGTTTAGTCCGAAAGAAAGGTGTTCATCGTGGATGCTCAGACACGGCAGCGTGATCCGTTCGCGGAGCAGCCGCAGAGGGCGAACGAAGCGCCAAAAGCCTCCCCCGATCAGTCCCGCGACGCCGACGGCCAGAAGCCGGCGAAGACACCGTCGCTGCGCGATCGGCTTCGTGAGCACTGGCTGCTGGCGACCGTCGGCACCGTCGTGCTGGTCGCGGCCCTGGTCGGCGGCCTGCTCTATTGGCTCGAGGTCCGTCACTACGAGTCCACCGACGACGCCTTCGTCGCGGCGCGCAGCTTTTCCGTGGCCTCGAAGGTCGGCGGCTACGTGATCGACGTGCCGGTCACCGACAACCAGCATGTCAATGGCGGCGATCTGCTGGCGAAGATCGACGATCGCGACTACCGGATCGCGGTCGATCAGGCCATTGCGCAGGTTGAAGTCTCCAAGGCAAACATCGCCAACGTCGAGGCGCAGATCGTCTCCCAGGAGGAGCAGATCAAGCAGGCCCAGGCGCAGCTCGAGCAGGCGCAGGCCCAGCTCCAGTTCGCGCAAGAGGAGTTCAACCGCGCAGAAGATCTCGTCGAGAAGGGGGCCGGCACCGTGCAGCGCCAGCAGCAGACCCGCTCAGACCTTCAGGCGCAGCAGGCCAACACCGAGCGCGCCAAGACCGCGGTAACGACTGCGCAGGTCGGCATCAAGACGCTGCAGGCCCAGCTCGAAGGCGCCAAGGCGCAGCTCGAACAGTCGCAGGCGCAGCTCGATCAGGCGAAGCTGAATCTGCAATACACCAGCGTCGTCGCGGCCCAGTCCGGCCGCGTGGTGAAGCTGTCGGGCGCCAAGGGCACATTCGTCACGGCCGGCCAGAGCCTGATGATGTTCGTGCCCGACGAGGTCTGGGTCGTCGCCAACTACAAGGAGACGCAGCTCAACGACATGCGTCCGGGCCAGCCGGTCGAGATCCGCATCGATGCCTATCCCGGCCGCAAGCTGACCGGCCACGTCGATTCCGTGCAACCGGGCTCGGGCACCGCGTTCAGCCTGCTGCCGGCGGAGAACGCCACCGGCAGTTACGTCAAGGTGGTGCAGCGCGTGCCTGTGAAGATCGTGGTCGACAACTGGCCGGCCGATCTGCCCGTTGGTCCCGGCATGTCGGTCGTGCCCTGGACCAGGGTGCGATGACGGATGTTACGCAAGTCGGGACCGCCGGCTGGTCGCCGGAGCGCTCGGCGGCCGGTGGGCACAATCCCTATCTGATCGCCTTCGTGGTCTCGATCGCGACCTTCATGGAGGTGCTTGACACCACCATCGCCAACGTCGCATTGCGCCACATCGCCGGCGGCCTCGCGGTCGGGATCGACGAGAGCACCTATGTCATCACCAGCTATCTCGTTGCCAATGCCGTCGTGCTCTCAATCTCGGGTTGGCTGTCGACCGTGATGGGGCGCAAGCGCTTCTACATGATCTGCGTCGCGATCTTCTCGGTGGCCTCGCTGTTGTGCGGACTTGCCTGGAGTTTGCAGTCGCTGGTGCTGTTTCGCATCCTTCAAGGCCTCGGCGGCGGCGGCATGGCCACCAGCGAGCAGGCGATCCTTGCCGACTCGTTTCCGCCGCAAAAACGCGGCCAGGCGTTTGCGATCTATGGCGTCGCCGTCGGGTCGCCCCAGTGATCGGCCCGACGCTCGGCGGCTGGATCACCGACACCTATTCCTGGCATTGGGTGTTCCTGATCAACGTGCCGATGGGTCTGATCTCGCTGTTCCTCGTCGGCACGCTGGTCAAGGAGCCGTCGGGCGCGGAAGAGGAGAGGGCGGAGCTGCTGAGCAGAGGCCTGCGCGTCGACTACATCGGCTTCCTGCTGGTCGCGATCGGGCTCGGCGCGCTCGAATTCGTGCTTGACGAAGGTCAGCGCAATGATTGGTTCGGATCGAACATGATCCTGTTCTTTGCACTTCTTGCCGCCTTCTGCCTGCTCGCATTGATCCCATGGGAGTTGATGCGGGATGATCCGATCGTCGACATCCGCCTGATCGGCAGGCGCCAGTTCGGGTCCTGCTTCCTGGTCATGCTCGGCACATTCGCGGTGCTGATCTCAACGACGCAGCTATTGCCGCAGCTCTTGCAGACGGAGCTGGGCTATACCGCCATGCTTGCAGGATTGGTGCTGTCGCCGAGCGGCGTCGTGACGATGATGTTGATGCCGGTGGCGGGACGACTAGTCACGATCGTGCAGCCCAAATATCTCATCATGTTCGGCGCTGCGACTGCCGCACTTTCCATGTGGCATCTGACCGGGCTTACCGGGGAGATCACCTACGGCTATGCCGCGCTGGCGCGAATCTATCTCGCGGTCGCTCTTCCGTTCCTGTTCCTTCCGGTGACGACGGCATCCTATGACGGCTTGCCACCCGAGAAGACCAACCAGGCCTCCGCCCTAATCAATGTCGCGCGCAATATCGGCGGCTCGATGGGGGTTGCGCTGGCGCAGACGCTCCTGGCTCAGCGCCAGCAATTCCATCAGAGCCGCCTGATCGAGCACGCCGCGCCCTCGGATCTCGGCTATCAGCAGACCATCGACGCAATGACGCGCTACTTCCAGGCCCAGGGCTCCAATGCGAGCGATGCGGCGTCACAGGCGATCGCCTGGGTCGGCCGCACCTTGCAGCAGCAGGTCGATCTGCTCGCCTATATCGACGTGTTCTGGACGCTCGCGATCGTCGCTGTACTGATGATTCCCACGGCGGCGGTGTTGCGCCCGATCGATCTGAGGGCGCCAGTGCGAGGGCACTAGGTCGTTCCAAGACCTGCTTCCCTCCGCCCTGGCCCCGCATGCACGTGCACCTGCTTGGCATGCAGCACCTCGCCGCATTCCGAGCACACCATCACGGGATCGAACAGCTTGCCGCAGCTCTTGTCCAGCGCTCGTCGACCACGGCGACGGTGCGGGAGAGCGAGCGGGGCTCTTCGTCCAGCGTGTCCCATTTCATGCGGTTCTCGCAAGTAGTCAGTCTGAAAAAAGGAACTAACTTGAGCTGTCAGGATGCTTTCACGTAAACTTAGCATTCGGTTGCCACTTCCATTTTAGAACGATAGCCTCCGGCACATTGCACACCGCACGCCCATAGTGCGGCTCACGGAGGAGGCGATCTTGTCCAAGCGAAACGCCACTGCGGCCGTCATCGGGGCCGGCGATTTCATCGGCTCCGAGATCGCCAAGAAGTTTGCCGCCGAAGGGTTCTCGATCTTCGCCGGCCGCCGCATCGGCGACAAGTTCGCGCCGCTAGTGAAAGACATCGAGGCCGCAGGTGGCGAGATCCACGCGCGCTCGCTCGATGCACGGAAGGAGGACAAAGTCATCGCCTTCCTCAATGACGCCGACAAGCACGCGCCGCTGGAGGTCTGCATTTTCAATGTCGGTGCCAACGTCAATTTCCCGATCCTCGACACCACCGAGCGCGTGTTCCGGAAAGTGTGGGAGATGGCCTGCTATTCCGGTTTCCTTGCAGGACGAGAGGCGGCGCGGCTGATGCTGCCGCGCGGCGGCGGCAATATCTTCTTTACTGGTGCCACGGCCTCCTTACGCGGCGGCAGCGGCTTTGCCGCCTTTGCCAGCGCCAAGTTCGGCCTGCGCGCGGTGGCACAGGCGATGGCGCGCGAGCTCGGGCCGAAGAATATCCACGTCGCTCATCTCATCATCGATTCCGGGGTCGATACGGAATGGGTGCGTCAGCGCCGGCTCGAAGCGCTCGGGCCGAATGCGCTTGATAATCCCGATCTGCTGATGCCGCCGTCGTCGGTCGCCAATGCCTATTGGCAGCTTTATCAGCAGCCGAAGAGTGCCTGGACCTTCGAGATGGAGATCCGCCCGTTCGGAGAGAAATGGTGACCGCGGCGCAAAAGTCCGGCTAGACTGATCTCAACATCAAGCAAATTTCCGGGAGGTAGCTAAGTGAAGACCGCGATCACCGAACTATTCGGCATCGAGCACCCCATCATTCAGGGCGGCATGCATTTCGTCGGCTTTGCCGAGCTGGCTGCTGCCGTCTCCAATGCCGGCGGGCTCGGCATCATCACCGGTCTCACGCAGAAGACGCCGGAATTGCTCGCGAAGGAGATCGCGCGCTGCCGCGACATGACCGACAAGCCGTTTGGTGTGAACCTCACCTTCCTGCCGACCTTCTCGGCGCCGCCCTATCCCGAGTACATTGCCGCCATCGTCGAAGGTGGCATCAAGGCGGTGGAGACAGCAGGCCGCAGCCCGGAAGCCTACATGCCGGCGCTGAAGGCCGCCGGCATCAAGGTCATTCACAAATGCACGTCGGTGCGCCACTCGTTGAAGGCGGAGCGCATCGGCTGCGACGCCGTCAGCGTCGACGGTTTTGAATGTGGCGGACATCCGGGCGAGGACGACATTCCCAACATGATCCTGCTGCCGCGCGCGGCCGAGGAGTTGAAGATCCCCTTCGTCGCCTCCGGCGGCATGGCCGATGGACGCAGCCTGGTCGCGGCGCTGTCGCTGGGTGCGGCGGGCATGAACATGGGCACGCGCTTCATCGCCACCAAGGAGGCGCCGGTGCACCAGAACGTCAAGAACGCGCTGGTCGCTGCCACCGAGCTCGACACCCGCCTGATCATGCGGGCGCTGCGCAATACCGAGCGCGTTCTCAAGAACGCCAATGTCGACCGCCTGCTCGAGATCGAGCGCGAGAAGGGCGACAAGCTCACGATCGGCGATATCCACGAGCAGGTCGCGGGCGTGTATCCCAGGATCATGCTGGACGGCCAGATGGATGCCGGTGCCTGGAGCTGCGGCATGGTCGCGGGCCTGATCCACGACATCCCATCCTGCAAGGAGCTCGTTGATCGCATCATGGGCGAGGCGGAAACCATCATCCGCAGCCGCCTGATGGGGTTCCTGGACGGAACGGAAGCGACGCGAAAGGTCGCCTGACACGTCAAACTTCTTAACCACGGCCGCATTTGCCGCTGGAATTGCCCGCGACGCCTCCTAAATAAGGGGTAAATTACCCCTTTAATGAATCAATTTCAGGAGGCGTCCGTGGTCCTGAAAAGCGTTCCCTTCGCAATTGCCTTTGCCCTCGGGGTCGCAGGGAGCGGTATCGCGCGCGCTGACGACTACAAGCCCGACGAATATCTCGGCCTCGATCTCTCCAAGTCCGTGCTGTCGCCGAAGCGTCTTGGGCCGGAGACGCACTTCGCACCCGTCGCACTCGAAGCGCGCGGCGGCAACGAGGCGCAGGCGCGCGCCGAGCCCATCGACGTGCCGAAGAAGGTCGCCGCTGAACGGGTCCGTGTGGCCGCGCCGGAGGTCGCGCACGCGAAGAGCAACCAGCCGCGTGGCGCAGCACGCACCAGGCTGTCGCATCGCCGTGGCAATCCGCTCGATGCACAGGCGATGGACACGCGCATTCAGACCTGGCCCTGTCGCTCCGGTGGCATCTGCAACTGGAAGCGCTAGCTCACAGGCGTCACCCCCGTGTCTTAAAACCGTAGGCGCGGCGTCAAGAAACCGTAAGCTGGGAGTCAAGGAGCGCAGGCACCTTCCGTCGCGATTCGACGAAGGTCTCCTGAATGGCAACGCTCCGCGGCTCGCGCGCATGGACCCGGCGGCAGTTCCTGGTCCGCTCCGTCTCCAGCCTCACCATCGCCTCCCTTGCGAAGCCCCACCTGAGCCGCGCCGCCGATCGCCCGCAGATCGCAGGCGGCATCCAGTCCGGCGACATCTCCGACGGCTCCGCCGTGATTTGGGCGCGCGCCGACCGGCCTGCTCGGATGCAGGTGGAATGCTCGACCGTCGAAAGTTTCAAAACGATCATCGCGTCAGCGTCGGGCGATGCACTGCCCGACGCCGATCTCACCTCAAAACTACTGCTGAACGATCTGCCTCTCGGGCAGGACATCTTCTACCGTGTCCGCTTCGACGACATTGCCACCGGTCTTGCCGGCGAAAGCCGCGTCGGTCATTTCCGTACCGCGCCGGCAGCTGGCCAGTCGATCTCGTTCCTGTGGTCCGGCGACACGGCGGGGCAGGGCTGGGGCATCGACGTCTCCCGCGGGGGCTATCGCAGCTATCGGACCATGCTCGATAACCGTCCGGATTTCTTCATTCACTCCGGCGATCACATCTACGCAGATTGCGCGATTCCCGCCGAACAAAAGCTGCCGAACGGCGAGACATGGCGCAACATCGTCACCGAGGAGAAATCCGAGGTCGCGCACACGCTGGCGCAGTTCCGCGGCAACTACAGATACAACCATCTCGACGAGCACTTCCGCGCCTTTCATGCGGAGGTGCCGATGTTCGCGCAATGGGACGACCACGAGGTGACCAATGACTGGTCACCGATCGGCAGTTATGACGAGGCCGGCTATGAGAATGACGGCACGCCCCGCCTGGTCGCGCGTGCGCGCCGCGCCTTTTTCGACTTCATGCCGATCCGCGACATCGGCGCGCGAAAAGGACGCGTCTATCGCAAGATCGCCTACGGCCCGCTGCTGGATGTCTTCATGATCGACATGCGCAGCTACCGCGATGAGAGCTGGAACAAGAGCGATGATCACCGCGGCTGGATCCTCGGCGCCGAGCAGCTCGCCTGGCTGAAGCGCGAGCTCGCTGCCTCGCGCGCGACCTGGAAAGTGATCGCGGCCGATCTGCCGATCGGCCTGATCAGCCTGGATGCCATTGCGCTCGGCGATGGGCCGCCCGACCGGCGCGAGCACGAGATCGCCGATCTGCTCTCCTCCATCAAGCGCGCCGGCATCCGCAACATCGTCTGGCTCACTGCCGACATGCACTACACCGCCGCGCACTACTACGATCCGAACAAGGCGCAATTTCAGGATTTCGACCCATTCTGGGAATTCGTCTCCGGCCCGCTGCACGCCGGCACCTGGGGGCCTGGCGAACTCGACGACACCTTTGGCCCGGTCGCGATGTACCAGCGTGGCTGTAGCCCCGCGCAGGGCGACAATCTGGCCCCGTGCTTCGGCCTGCAGTTCTTCGGCCGTGTCGGCATCGACGGTGCGACCGGTGTGATGAGGGTGACCCTGAAGGACGTCGACAACCGCGACCTCTGGTCGGTCGACATCGTGCCGCAGCCGCAGGTGCCTCGGTCCGCAGTGGCGCAGCATTCGTAGGCTGCTAACCCGATCTTGATTGGCCGCCGCGCTCCTCCCGCGCTAGAGTGAGGCTTCCCGCCACTTCTCTTCCATCACCGAAAAGTCTGCTCACGCGGCGTCGCCGCGCGCATCCGGTGGGCTGAAATACCAGGAGCCTGTTTCATGGATCATCTGAAAACACAGGGCATCAGCATGCCCAAGCTCGGCCTCGGCACCTTCCGCATGCAGGGCGATACCTGCCGCGCCGCGGTCGAGAGCGCGCTTGCGCTCGGCTATCGCCACATCGATACGGCCGAGATGTATGCCAATGAGGAGCCGATCGGCTCTGCCATCGCATCGTCCCGCGCGGCGAGCTGCACGTCACCACAAAAGTCTGGCATGAGAACCTCGCCCCGGACGCGATCCGCCGCGCTTTCGACGCCAGCCTGCAAAAGCTCCGGCTCGACCATGTCGATCTCTATCTCGTGCATTGGCCGTCGGGGGCTGCGAACTGGGGCGCGGTGTTCGAGACCCTGATGAAGCTGAAGGAGGAGGGACGCACGCGGGCCATCGGCGTTGCCAATTTCACCACTGCGCTGCTCAAGGTCGCGGTCGAGGAGATCAAGGCACCGATCGCCTGCAATCAGGTCGAATATCACGCCATGCTCGATCAATCGAAGCTGCTGGCCTATCTCCGGGCCAAGTCGATCCCGCTGGTTGCCTATTGTCCGCTGGCGCAAGGACGTTTCGCGACCGATCCGGTGCTGGCCGAAATCGGCGCCAGGCACGACGCGACCGCCGCGCAGGTCGCGTTGAAATGGCTGCTCGACCAGGACGGCGTTGCCGCGATCCCGAAGGCCTCGCGCCGCGAGAGCCAGCAGGCCAATCTCGATGCGTTGAAGATCACGCTCGACGATGCCGATCGCAAGAAGATCGCTGGGCTGGCGAAGGACAAGCGCTGCGTCAATCCCGGCTTCGCGCCGCCATGGGATTAGGCCGGCGTTCTCCCTTTCCCCTTGTGGGAAAGGGAATGACTGCTAATCGCAGCGCTGCTGCGTCGGCGTTGGCGCGCCGGTGGTGACGTACTTGCCGTCCCTGATCGTGTACTCGCCGCGCTCGCTGCGATTGTAGATCGCGCGCAGGCTGCCGTCCTTCTGCAACAGGAGTCCGAATTCACGCGTCTGGTGCAACGATGGGAAGTACACCATCACATTGAGCAGGCCCTCGGCGTTCACTGTGGCGGACACCACTTCGTTTTCGTCCCTGGCCTCGCCGAAATCGCGGCGGTACATCACCCGGCCGTCTTTCCGGATTTCGTAAGTCAGGAACGCGCCCTTATCGCGGTCGGGCTGGGCCGCGCAGTCGACCGCCCACGAGCCGAACAGGCCCCATTGCTCCACGGTCGCAGCCAGCGTCTCGGCGCCGGCCATGGAGGTGAACGCGACCCACAGCACCGCAGCCGCGATCCAGCAGCCAAAACGACGCATCATGTCCTGAAAGACCCCGCCTCGAAGAATTCCGAAGTGTAGCATCACGCTCGCGGCCGTTCCAACGTCAGACGCCGATCGCTCGCGAATTTGATCCGCATCAATGAAGCTGGGCGTTTCGAGGGTAAGATTGCATTTCCCGAAGGCGAACGTGGACAGACCAATGCTGAATCAAGTGATGGATTTTGCGGGCGAAGTGCTGCCGGGGAGCTGCGCCGTACCGCCTTATTCCGAGGCCGCGTTTCTGACCGAGCTGGGCGATCGTTTACGGTCCTCGCGCATGCGCTGCGACCTGTCGCGCCGGGAGCTTGCCCGCCGCTCCGGGATTTCCGAGCGCTACATCGCCCAGATCGAGGCCGGTAAGGGCAACGTCTCCATCGTCTTGTTGCTGCGGCTGGCCTCCGCGATCCACGGCAGCCAGCCCCAGGCGGCCTGATATCAGGCTCGCGTCTCCACATTGGCGCTCCGGGCGGGCACGCCGAATTCCTTGCGGCAGACCTCGGCCAGCACCGCGACGCCATCGCGGATCTGCTGATGCGTGGGGCTGGCAAAGCACAGCCGCAGCCGCGAGCTGGAATGTTCCTTGCTGGTCGACCATTCCGGCCCCGGATTGATCGAGACGCCGGCGGCGAGCGCGGCCTGATAGAGTCTCAGCGTATCGACCTGATCGGGTAGCTTCACCCAGAGGAAGATGCCGCCCTTCGGCTCATCGAATTCGGCAGCCGTCCCGAACTGTTCGTCGAGCGCTTCCATCAGCGTGTCGAGCTTGGTGCGCAGCGCCTTGGTCAGGGCCGGGACATGGCTTGCGAAATGCGGCTTGCAATAGGTCGCGAGCACCATCTGCTCCAGTGCACCGGAGCCCGCATCCGTCTTCAGCGCCAGCATCCGCGACATCACTTCCCAGGGCGCCACGACGAAGCCGACGCGCAGCGCCGGCGCGATCGACTTGGAGAACGAGCCGATATGGATCACGCCGCCGTTCGGGCTCATCGCGTAGATGGCGGGCGGCCGCCGCCCCGACCAGACGAGGTCGGCATAACAATCGTCCTCGAAGATGGGCACGCCGTATTCGGTCGCGAGCCGCACCAGTTCGGCACGCCGGCTCTCGGGCATGATGCTGCCGGTCGGGTTCTGCACCGTCGGAATGGTGTAGATGTATTTTGGGCGGATGCCGCGGCTCCTTAGGTCGGCCAGCGTCGTCGCCAGCACGTCCATGCGCATGCCGTCCTTGTCGAGGGGAATGCCGACCACTTTGACACCGAGCCGCGCCAGGCGGGTCAGTGAGCCCTGATAGCTCTCCTGCTCGAAAATCACGGTATCGCCGCGCGCCAGCAGCGTCGCGTTGACGAGATCGAGTGCCTGGAGCGAGCCGGATACGATCAGGAGATCGTCGACGGTACAGCTGATGCCGGCATCGCGCCCGAGCTTCGTCACCAGGAATTCGCGCAAGGGCAGGTAGCCCTGCGGGCCATGTGCCAGCCCGTAAGTGGCGAGCGAGCGGCCCTCGCGTCGCAGCGCCGTGTTGGTCGCCTCGATCAGCTCGTCGAGCGGCACCTGTTCGGAATCGTTGTTGCCGCCGACGAAGTTGTATTTGGCAAGGCCCGTCCAGCGCGCAGAAGGGGCCGGCAGCCCTGCGGGAAACAGGGGCGCGAAATCGAAGCTGGACGTCATGGGAGCATTCCTCGTTTTGTTGTTGTTGAGCGTCGGGCTTTGCACCGGCCGCCTTACTTCTTGCCGGCCGTCCTGGTCGGACGGCCTCACTTCTTTGTGGCCGTCCTGGTCGGACGGCCTTGGCTGATGAAAGCGTAATGCGCGTTGGCGATGCCGCCAACCATCAGCGCTTCGACCACCGGCTCGGCGATCTCGCCCGTGGCGGCCCAGTCGACGAGAAAATTGGCTCCGGTCCCGCCGCGCACGTCGTCGGTCGGAATGAAGATCGAGACGGTGGCGAGCGGCCTCAACGCCACCGGCGTCTTCAGATAGCTCTCGACCTGCTTGCCTGCGGTGTCGAAATAGGCGATGCGTTTGATGACCAGCGGCTGGGTCTCGGAGGCGTTGTGCACGCTCAATGTCACCGAGAAGTCGACGCGCAGCTTGCCCTGGCTCATCGCGACGCTGGAATAGGCGGGCACGTAGAATCCGCCGGAGACGGCGAGGTCCTCCTTCGGCAGCGGGATGAGCGAATCGGCAAAGTTTTGTTCGATATTGACCTTGGATTGCGCGGCGGCGGGCACGGCAAAGGCGAGGGGAGCTAGCAGCATGGCTGCGACGATCCCATTCCGCATGTGACGAATTGCTCGCTTGTCGCGCCGCAACCCGTCTCTAGGGTGCGGCAAAACGGACCAATTTGGCATGCACGAGCTCATTCGCGACATCACTCTCTGTATCCTGTTTGCCTGGATGCTGGGTCTGCTCGCCCATTTCTCCCGACAACCCTTGATCCTGGCCTACCTTATCGCCGGCTTTTGCATAGGTCCATTCGGCGCCGGCTGGGTCAAGTCGCAGGAATCGATCAGCGTCATCTCCGAGCTTGGCCTGATCTTCATGCTGTTCATGATTGGGCTCGAGATCGACCTGAAGAAGATCGTGCGGGCGGGCAAGGTGATCCTGTTCGCGGCGGGCGGCCAGCTCCTCGGCGGCTGTTTGCTCGGGGTTCTGTTCTTCGTCGGCATCGGCCTGTCGCTCGGCGGCGGGCATTTCGATGCGGTCTATCTCTGCGTCGCCTGCGCGCTATCGAGCACCGTCATCATCGTCAAGGTGCTCTACGAGAAGCGCGAGCTCGATACGCTGCCGGGTCGGATCACCCTCGGCATCCTGGTGCTCCAGGACATCTTCGCCATCCTGTTCCTGGCGGTGCAGCCGAGCCTGGCCAATCTGCAGGTCAGCGTCATCCTGCTCTCGATCGGCCGCGTCGCGGTGCTGGTCGCGGCCGCGCTGCTGGTCAGCCGCTATGTGCTGCCGCGCCTGTTCCATCAGATTGCCCGGCGGCCCGAGCTGATCCTGCTCGGTGCGCTCGCGTGGTGCTTCCTCGTCGCCGAGACCGCCGAGCGGCTCTCGCTGTCGCGCGAGATGGGCGCGCTGATCGCCGGCGTCTCGCTCTCGACCTTCCCTTACGCGCTCGACGTCACCGCCAAGGTCACCACACTGCGCGACTTCTTCATCACGCTGTTCTTCGTCGCGCTCGGCATGACCATTCCCGTGCCCGGCCTCTCGGTGATCGGCCTTGCCTTGATGATCGCGGCGTTCACGGTGGCGAGCCGCCTCGTCACGACGTTCACGCCGCTCTACCTGATGAAGCAGGGCCTGCGCGCCAGCCTGTTGCCCGCGCTCAACCTCGCGCAGATCTCGGAATTCTCGCTGGTGGTGATCCAGACCGGCGTCACCGACCATCACATCGCAGCCGAGACGGCGAATGCCGCCTCCTTCGCCTTCGTGGTGCTGGCGGTGCTCTCGACCTTCGTGATGACCCGCAGCGACGAGATCACCCGTTGGGCGATCGGGCCCTTGAAGCGGGTCGGCCTGCGCGATCTCGATCATGGCGACGGCCATGCCGAGGAGGGACACGGGGGCGGCCACGGCGAGGCTCGCCGCATCGTCATCCTCGGCTTTTTCCGTGCGGCGAGCGCGCTCCTAGCCGAGATCGAACGGCAGACGCCGGTGCTGCTCGAGCAGATCACCGTCGTCGATTTCAACCCCAATGTGTACCAGACCCTGCTCTCGCGCGGTTTGCACGTGATCTATGGCGACATCAGCAATGTCGATACGCTGATTCACGCCGGCATTGGCAAGTCCGAGATGATCATCCTCAGCGTGCCGGATTCGCTGCTGAAGGGCGCTACCAACGAGAAGCTGGTCCGCCACGTCCGCGCGCTCAATCCGACCGCCCTGATCGTGGCTACGGCCGACCTGTTGGCCGACGTCGGTGCTCTCTACGAGGCCGGCGCCAGCTACGTCACGGTGACCCGGCTCAGCGATGCACATGAGCTGTTTACCGTGATCGAAGCCGCCCAGGCCGGTTTGCTCGAGGACAAGCGCGCCGAACTCGACCAGCGGCTCGGCGAGCGCCGCGAGGTGCTGCCCTGACGGCGTCCGGCCGGCTTCCTTGCGGGCAATCTGCGCCTATATCGCTGGTATGCCCGGTGCAAGCCTGAAACCCATCGGCAGGCCTGCCGTCTGGCATATGTGGTTGCGCTGGGGAGACTAGCGCCCCGACCCAAGTCCGGCTAAGCCTCCCGGCCATAACCGATAGAGATTGGGAAATGCCCGATAGCGTTCAGGAAGTCTTGCAGGCCTTTGCCCGGGGTGAACTCGTGGTCGTCACCGACGACGAGGACCGTGAGGGCGAGGGCGATCTGATCGTTGCCGCCTCGCTCTGCACCGCCGAGAAGATGGCGTTCATCATCCGCCACACCTCCGGCATCGTCTGCGCGCCCGTGACCACCGAGGACGCGCGCCGCCTGCGGCTCGATCCGATGGTCGCCCACAACGATTCCGCGCACACCACCGCGTTCACGGTCTCGATCGACTACAAGCCCGATGGCGGCACCGGCATCTCCGCCGAGGAGCGAGCTTCGTGCTGCCGCGCGCTCGCCAATCCCAATGTCGGCGCCCACGATTTCGCCCGGCCGGGCCACATCTTCCCCCTGATCGCCAAGGACGGCGGCGTGCTCTTGCGCTCCGGTCACACCGAGGCCGCCGTCGATCTCTGCAAGCTCTCCGGCCTGCCGCCGGTCGGCGTCATCAGCGAGTTGATGAACGACGACGGAAGCGTGATGAAGGGTGAGCAGGTTGCCCGCTTCGCCGCCGAGCACAAGCTCAAGCACGTCACCATCGCGGACATGATCGCCTACCGCCAGGCGCGCGAGAAACTGATCGAGCGGGTTTCGACCTTCGTGACCGAGAGCCCGATCGGTCCCTTGCAGGGCTATGCCTACCGCTCGCCGTTCGATTCCATCGCCCACGTTGCCTTCGTCTATAACGGTGTCGGCGACGGCAAGAACGTGCTGACGCGCTTCCACAAGCCGAACATCGTCAAGGACACCTTCACCGGCCACAAGCGCATGGCGGTCGTGCTCGAGCATTTCAAGAAAGCAGGCCGTGGCGTGCTGGTTTACTTGCGCGACGGCGCGGCCGGCGTCCCCGTGGCCCCGCTGCCGGACGAGTCGTCGACCGAGGCCGACCGCAACCGGCAGTGGCGCGAGGTCGGCGTCGGCGCGCAGATCCTGCGCGATCTCGGCGTCACCTCGATCCGGCATCTCACCTCCTCGGTGCACGACTACAAGGGTCTGTCGGGCTTCGGCATCGAGATCGTTGCCAACGAGCAGCTCGAAAGCTGACCACCGCCACGAGGTGCGCGCCGCTGCGCCGCCCCGGAACGATCGAAACCAGGATGCAATTGAACTTGTTGCCGCGGCGCTTTAATTTGTCGGGCAATTATCGACGGAACCAGACGCGAAAGGACGTTTCATGAGCGTGCGCCCTCAGGCCAAGGACAAGCCGGCTGCGGCTTCTTTCCAATGGGACGATCCGTTCCTGCTCGACGAGCAGCTCACCGAAGACGAGCGCATGGTGCGCGACACTGCGCGCGCCTACGCCCAGGACAAGCTGCTGCCGCGCGTCTCCAAGGCCTATCTCGAAGAGAAGACGGACCGCGAGATCTTCAACGAGATGGGCGAGCTCGGCTTGATCGGCATCACGCTGCCGGAAGAGTATGGCTGTGCCAATGCGAGCTACGTCGCTTATGGCCTCGTCGCGCGCGAGATCGAGCGGGTCGATTCCGGCTATCGCTCGATGAATTCGGTGCAGTCCTCGCTGGTGATGTACCCGATTTACGCCTATGGCGACGAGAACCAGCGCAAGAAGTACCTGCCGAAGCTCGCCAGCGGCGAGTGGGTCGGCTGCTTCGGCCTGACGGAGCCCGACGCCGGCTCCGACCCGGCCGGCATGAAGACCCGTGCCGAGAAGGTCTCGGACGGCTATCGCCTCACCGGCAGCAAGATGTGGATCTCGAACGCGCCGATCGCCGACGTGTTCGTGGTCTGGGCCAAGTCGGCCGCGCACGACAACCAGATCCGCGGCTTCGTGCTGGAGAAGGGCATGAAGGGCCTCTCCGCGCCGAAGATCGGCGGCAAGCTCTCGCTTCGCGCCTCCATTACCGGTGAGGTCGTGATGGACGGCGTCGTGGTTCCGGAAGACGCCCTGCTGCCCAACGTCTCCGGCCTCAAGGGCCCGTTCGGCTGCCTCAACCGCGCCCGTTACGGCATCTCCTGGGGTGCGCTCGGGGCCGCCGAGGACTGCATGCATCGCGCCCGCCAGTACACGCTCGACCGCAAGCAGTTCGGCAAACCTCTCGCCGCGACCCAGCTGGTGCAGAAGAAGCTCGCGGACATGGAAACCGAGATCGCGCTGGGCTTGCAAGCCTCGTTGCGCGTCGGCCGCCTGATGGACGAGGGCAAGTTCGCGCCCGAGATGATCTCGATCGTCAAGCGCAACAATTGCGGCAAGGCCCTCGATATCGCCCGCACCGCCCGCGACATGCACGGCGGCAACGGCATCTCGATCGAGTATCACGTAATGCGCCACGTCCATAATCTGGAGACGGTCAACACCTACGAGGGCACCCACGACGTCCACGCCCTGATCCTCGGCCGCGCGATCACGGGCATTCAGGCGTTTTTCTGAGCGTCTGCGGGGCGAGGCGAGGAAACTCTTCTCCGTCACGGCCGGGCAAAAGCGCAAAGCGCGTCTTCGCGCTAGTTGTCCCGGCCATCCACGTCTCAGGCCGCGAGACGAACGTGGATGCCGGCACGAGCCCGGGCATGACGAAGTCAGTAAGGTATGAGCAGCCATGTCCGACAATGACGACATCCCGTTCAACCGCAACTTTCCGCTGAAGCCGGGAATCGTCGAGGAGGTCCGCCCCGGCGTGCGGCGCGTGCTCTGCAACAATCCGAGCCCGTTCACCTTCACCGGCACGGTCAGCTACATCGTGGGCCGCGGCAATGTCGCCATCATCGATCCCGGCCCGGATGACGAGGCGCATGCGGCAGCGCTGCTCGATGCCGTGCACGGCGAGACGGTGACGCACATCTTCGTCACCCACACCCATCGTGACCATTCGCCGAACACCGCGCGGATCAAGCAGGCGACGGGTGCGCCGGTTTACGCCGAAGGCCCGCATCGCGCCTCCCGCCCGCGTTTCGAGAGCGAGAAGCACAATTCGGAGTCCGGCGCCGACCGCGATTTTGCGCCGGATGTCAACCTCGCACACGGCGACGTCGTGGAAGGCGGCGGTTGGCGGCTCGAGGCCGTGGCGACGCCCGGCCACACGGCCAATCATCTGGCATTCGCCTGGCCCGAGCGAAAGTTCAACTTCGTCGGCGATCACGTGATGGGCTGGTCGACCTCGATCGTGGCGCCGCCCGACGGCTCGATGACCGACTACATGGACTCGCTGGACCGGCTCGCGGCACGCGAGGAGGATCTCTATTTCTCAGGCCACGGCCCCGAGATCCCCGAGGGGCCGCGCTTTGCGCGGTTCCTGATCCGTCACCGCAAGGCGCGTGAGGCCTCGATCCTGCACCGCCTTGCCAAGGGCGAGACCGACATCCCGACGATGGTCCGCGCGATCTATATCGGTATCGATCCGAGGCTGACGACGGCCGCCGGCTATTCCGTGCTGGCGCATCTGGAAGACCTCGTCGCCCGCGGCGTGGTGGCAACCGATGGCGACCCCGTGATTGGCGGGACCTACAGGATGGCGAGCTAGAGAGCATGATGTTTTTATACGGAAACATAGCCTGAGTTTTTGAAGTAGTTGGTGCACTCCTCCTTGGAGAAGAGATCGAGGAGTTCACCGACCTTTCTCCAGGTTGCCTCCACGTCACGGGGCTCGGCAGCTCGCATGAGATGTTTGAGTTTGGCGAAGACCTGCTCGATCGGATTGAGGTCCGGGCTGTAGGGCGGCAAGAAGATGCGGTGGGCGCCTCTGGCGCGGATGGCTTGGCGAGCCGCTTTGCCCTTGTGGCTGCCAAGATTGTCGAGAACGACGATCTCACCCGGTGCGAGGGTGGGTGCCAACACCTTGTCGACGTACAGCGTGAAGAGCTCACCATTGATGGGACCATCAATCACCCAAGGCGCGCTGATCCGATCGTGACGCAGCGCCGCGATGAAGGTCATTGTCTTCCAATGGCCGAAAGGTGCAGAGGCTTGGAGGCGCTGCCCGCAAGGCCCCCAGCCGCGCAGTGGTGCCATATTGGTTTTGATCCACGTCTCGTCGATAAACACCAACCGCGCGACGTCGATCCTGCCTTGATGTGCTTTCCAGCGGGTCCGCTTACGGGCGACGTCGGGACGATCCTGCTCGGCTGGTAGAATCGTTTTTTTTGAAGCTGAGCCCTTCGGTGTGAACAAAAGTCCACACCGCCCGCACGTCTGTCTTGATCCCGCGTGCAGCCAGTTCCTGCGTCAGCTTGCGCAAAGTGAATGGCCCCGAGCGAATGCGTTTGCGCAGCCAGTCGGCGTTGGCATCCGACAGAACCCGCTTCTTGTGGCCGCCGATTTGGCCAGGTGACAGGCCTCCGGTATCCCGTCTCAGATTCTTCCACTTCGTCACGCAGGAGGCGCTGATCTGGAGCGCCTCGGCAATCGAACGAACTGTTTCTCCCGCGTCAGCTCGCGCCAAAGCCCGTTCCCGGATGTCTTCCGAATAGGGTCGCGTCATCCATGCCGGCCTCCGCCCTCCAGCATGGATGTTGAATCAGAAATCGCTCCCGGTGCGAATCCCGATTCCAGCCAAAAACAACATGCTCTAATCCCTCGTCATCCCGCGGCGATGCGAAGCATCGAGCCCGGAATCCATTCATCCACCAAATCTGCAGCTCGATGGGTTCCGGGCTCGCGCTATCGCGCGCTCGGAATGAGACTATTTCTTCACCGTCTTCGCCGGCGCCTTGGGCGGCGCGACCGGCGTCTTCTTCACCGGCTTGAGCGCGTCTGCATCGGCGGCGGTGTTGAGATCGTCGATGAATTTTTTGACGCGCGCGGCGTTGCTGCCGAGATCACTGTCGAAGTTGCGCGAAGCAGAACGGATATCGACGCGGGAATCATCGCCGTCCGGCACGACCCTTATCGAAACGTCCTCGCGAAAACCCATGATCGGCGTGCGCGCGACCGCTTCAATGCGGCCGATGCGGCGCGGTGGCTGCGGTGCGCGCTCATCGATCACGATCCATTTGCGCTTGTGCACGAGCTGGAGCGCGATTGCATAGGCACGGTCGGCCGAAATCTCCAGCTCGACGGGCTCGATGTCGGGATAGAAGTGGCGCTGCTGCTCCGCCGAATAGAGGCCGGCGTAAACCGCGGTGTTGGTGCCCTCGCCGGTGCGCAGGCGCGCCAGCGCGTCGAAGCGCGGCGGATCGATCGGGTCGGTGGTGATGTCGTAGATCGGCGGCAGCTTGCGATATTGAAAGGCCAGATAGGCGGGGTAGGCGAGGATCGCCCCGTCGATCAGGAAGGCGAGCAGGATGCGCGCCATGCCACGCGAGCCGTTCTGCCAGATCGCAGCAAAGCCGGCGAGCCCGAACAAGATCGAGAGGCCGGCGATCGCGAGCCCGCCGAAGAAAGTCACAAGCGCCGGCTTCGGCTCCAGGAAATCGAAGCGCACGATGATGATCGACACCACCACCGCCGCGACCGCGAACACGGCCAGATTGCGCGCCCAGCTCGCGAGGCTGGACACGGGCTCCGACTGGTAGGGAGCGGAAAACCTGCGGACCATCGGGTGAGCTCTGCCGGATGTTGAGGGCGGCGCCGGCCGATCTGGCGCGACGATGCGCCGTTGAGACCACGGCCCGGAGGCAAATTCAAGGGAGGCCGGACTCTGGACCGTCATTCCGGGGCGATGCCAACGGTATCGAACCCCGGTGCGCCCTTGCGCACCTGGGAATCTCGAGATTCCGGGTCTGGTCCTTCGGACCATCCGGAATGACAGTGCGTGCCCTCGTGCGCTACGCCGCCGCGTTCGGGAAGCGATAATCCTTGAATTGGTCGCGCAGTGCCGTCTTCAGGATCTTGCCCGTCGCGGTATGCGGGATGCCGTCGACGAAGACGACATCGTCGGGCATCCACCATTTGGCGATCTTGCCATCCATGTATTTGAGGATGTCCTCGCGGCTGGCCTGCTGGCCCTGCTTGAGTTGTACGATCAGCAGCGGCCTCTCATCCCATTTGGGGTGGAACACGCCGATCACGGCGGCTTCCGCCACGGCCGGATGACCGACCGCGAGGTTTTCGAGGTCGATCGAGGATATCCACTCGCCGCCGGACTTGATCACGTCCTTGGAGCGGTCGGTGATCCGCATGTAGCCGTCCTCGTCGATGGTCGAGACATCGCCGGTGTCGAAGAAGCCTTCCTCGTCGAGGATGTTGGTGTCGACGTGGTAATAGGCCTTGGCGACGGCGGGCCCGGAGACCTTGAGGCGGCCGAAGGTCTTGCCGTCCCAGGGCAGTTCCTTGCCGGCGTCGTCGGTGATCTTCATCTGCACGCCGAAGGGCGCATAGCCCTGCATCTGGAGTACGTCGAGTTTGGCATCGCCCGTTGCATTCTGGAATGGCGGCTTCAGCGCCGCGACGCTGCCGATCGGGCTCATTTCGGTCATGCCCCAGGCGTGACGCACGTTCGAGCCCATGTCGAGGAAGGCCTTGATCATCGAGCGCGGCATCGCTGAGCCGCCGCAGATCACCATCTTCAGATCCGGCAGCTTGAGATTGTTGGCGGCCATGTGCTGCAGCAGCATCAGCCAAACCGTGGGCACGCCGGCGGTGTGCGTCACCTTCTCGGTCGAGAGCAGCTCATAGACCGAGGCGCCGTCGAGCTTGGCGCCGGGCATCACCAGCTTGGTGCCCTGCGAGGGCGCGGAGAAGGCAATGCCCCAGCTGTTGGCGTGGAACAGCGGAACCACCGGCAGCATCGTCTCGGCGGCGCTGGTGCCGAGCGCGTCGACATTGTTGGCCATCAGCGCGTGCAGCACGTTGGAGCGATGCGAGTACAGCACGCCCTTCGGGTCGCCCGTGGTGCCCGACGTGTAGCACATCGCGGCCGCCGTGTTCTCGTCAAAGTCCTTCCATTTGAATTTGCCGTCGGCCTGCGCAATCCAGTCCTCGTAGGCGACCGCATTCTTCAGCGTGGTCTCGGGCATATGCGCCTTATCGGTGAGCACGATGTAGCGCTCCACGCTTGCCAGCTTGTCGGCGATCTTCTCCAGGATCGGAACGAAAGTGATGTCGGTCATCACGATGCGGTCCTGTGCATGGTTGATGATCCAGGCGATCTGCTCGGGGAAAAGCCGGGGATTGACGGTATGGCAGATGGCGCCGATCCCCATGATGCCGTACCACGCCTCGAGATGGCGCCAGGTGTTCCAGGCGATCGTTGCGACGCGGTCGCCGAGCTTGATGCCGTCGCGCTCCAGCATCTGGGAAACCTTGAGCGCGCGCTTGTGGATCTCGGCGTAGTTGGTGCGATGGATCGGTCCCTCGACCGAGCGTGTGACCACCTCCTGCTTGCCATGAATCCTGGCGGCGTGTTCGATGATCCGGTGGCAGAGCAGGGGCCAATCTTGCATCAAACCAAGCATTCCGACGTTCCTCCGAGAAGTCGCTGGGCGCTTTGTCGCTCTCAGCGTTGGGCCAAAGAATTGTCATGACTTTTAGCCTGCCGGACTTTCGCCGCAAATGGTCTTGTCGCGGCTATATGTCCGCTGGCGCGGCAATGGTTACCGCTGCGCTCGGGCTGTTGCTCGTGCCTGCCGAGAGGGCAGAAGCGCGGAAATATCCTGTGCCACTCGATGTCTTCGGCCTTGGCACACCACGGCCGCGCGCGGCCGTTCATGCCGCCAGGATTCCGCTGCCAAAACCGCGCCCCGCGGAGGCTCCCAAGGCGCTGGAAGGGGCACTGGAAGGGACACCGGACGAGGCCCCACCGGAAGCGGAGGGAAAGCCGTCCGACCAGCCGAGCGCCGATAAGCCTGCCGAGGCAGCCTCGCCACCCAAGAAACAAGCCTCAGCCTGCCGCCTCGCGCTGACCGAGGAGATTGCGATCGCGCCCTCAATTCCGGATATCCGCGGCCCCGGCGGCTGCGGCGGCGAGGATCTGGTGCGGCTGGAAGCCATCGTGCTGCCGGACAAGCGCAAGGTGACGGTCAAGCCGGCGGCGATCCTGCGCTGCACCATGGCATCCGCAATCGCCGACTGGGTGCGCAAGGACATGGTGCCGCTGGCCGCGAGCCTCGGCTCGCCCATCAGCGACCTCGACAATTTCGATTCCTTCGAATGCCGCGGCCGCAACCGCGTCGCTGGCGCGATGCTGTCCGAGCACGGCAAGGCCAATGCCATCGACATCCGCGCCATCAAGCTCGCCAATGGGCAGTCGATCGGCCTCACCGACCGCGCCATATCGCGCGAGGTGCGTGAGCGCGTGCTGCACTCGGTGTGCGCGCGCTTCTCCACCGTACTCGGCCCGGGCTCGGACTGGTACCACGAGGACCACATCCATCTCGACCTGGCGCAGCGCCGCAACGACTACCGGATCTGTCAGTGGAACGTGTGGGACCCGCTGCCACAGGTTGCTCCGCTCTTGCCGGCGGAGCGCCCTGAGGAGGCGCCGCCGCGGGAGGTGGCGGCGAAGCCCGAGGCAAGGGAAGGTGCTGATGATGAGGCGGCGGAGAGATCCTCTCCGCCTGAGGACAAGCCGGCGCCCAAGCAGAAGGCTCAATCGTCCAAATCGGCAACAAACAAGCCGGCAGCAAACAAGCCGGTAACAAAAAAGCGCCGGTGAAACCGGCGCTTCTGGATGTCTAAAGCGCGATGAGATTTGGATGAATCGTCATCGCGCTTTAGCTTGTTGTTTACGCATGATCTTTCCGGAAAACCGCTTCGCACTTTTCCGGATCATGCTTTAGGGCTCGGAGGCGATCAGTAGCTGCCCGCTTGGCCGGTTTGGCTGGTGCCGAGCGCCAGCCGCGAGTTGTACGGCGAGTCGCCATGCTTGGGCTCGAGCACCACGACGATGGTGCCGACCTTGACCCGGTTATAGAGGTCGATTGCGTCCTCATTGGTCAGGCGGATGCAGCCTGACGAGATCGAGGCGCCGATGTATTCCGGCTGGTTGGTGCCGTGGATGCGGAACAGCGTGTCCTTGCCGCCCGAATAGAGATACATCGCGCGGGACCCCATCGGATTGTCCGGACCCGGGGCGACATAGGTCGGCACGCCCAAGCGTGCAATCTCACCGGGCGTCGGATGCCAGGCCGGCCATTCGGTCATGCTGCCAACCTTGGCGATGCCTGACCAAGCCATGGCCTCTTCGCCGACCGTGATGCCGTAACGGATCGCTTTGCCGCCCTCCAGCACATAATAGAGGTAGTGATTGTCGGAATCGACCACGATCGAGCCCGGGGCTTCCTTGCGGTGGTATTCGACGATGGCGCGGCGGAACGGCTCTGCGACGGGGGTGTTTTCGTACCGGACCTTGGCCAGGAGTTCCTTGTCCTTTGGCTTGAAGGCCTTGGTGTCGGTCGCTTCATAGTGCGTGGCCTGCATGCAGCCCGACAGCATCAGGCCAGCGGCCAAAATCCCCAACTTAACTTTCAGCGACGACATGGTTTGGTTCCAATCAAAACAATACCGTGCGGAAGGCCTGAGCTTAGCGCCCAAGTTCCTCGACTCCGTTAATCTCATTATCGTCGAAATCTGCCACAATTCCAGCGCTGAAGCCTTTTTCCCGCGCTGCAAGGCCCCAGCTGTGGCTTTTCTGCCGCAAATTTGGGGGTGTTGTGAAGGTTTTTTGGCCAGACGCGCCAGGCTGTCGATTCCGTGCCACAGTTGAGCCCCGGGGTCGCCACAAATGCAAACGCTCCGTTAATGTTGTTGTCATCGTGAACCTGTCAGAATCGCGCTAAGGGCTGTCATTCTGTCGCAGGTTCTCTGGAGCTTTTGATGTTTGCGGTGTTTGTTCCCTCCGAGTCCGCCCTCAAGAAGGCTGTCATCGAGGATCTTGCGGCGGTGCCGGAGAACGCCGTCTGGATCGACCTCGTCAATCCGAGCGCGGCCGAGGACAAGGCGGTGGAGCGGCTCGCGGGCATCGCCATCCCGACCCGGGAAGACATGCAGGAGATCGAGATCTCCAGCCGCCTCTATATGGAGAACGGCGCGCGCTACATGACAGCGACCCTGATGTGCCACTCCGATACCGACATGCCCCGGACCACGGCGGTGACCTTCATCCTCGGCGACCACCGCCTGGTGACGGTGCGCTACGACCTGCCGAAGCCGTTCGCCCTGGTCGAGGCCAAGCTGGCTCGCTCCTGCACGCCTTCCATCACCGGCGAGATGGTGCTGATGGAACTGCTGGACGCCGTGATCGACCGCTGCGCCGACATTCTGGAGCGTTGCGGCACCGAGATCGATCAGGTCTCGCACGACATCTTCGAGCCCGAGAGCGAGCGCCATGGGCAGGCAAAGCGATATTCCCAGATCTTGATCTCGATCGGCCGCAAGGGCGACTTGACCTCGAAGGTTCGCGAGAGTCTGGTGTCGATCGGCCGCGTCGTGACGTTCCTGTCCGCGGTCGTCGAGGGCGTGAAATGGTCGAAGGACATGCGCGAGCAGCTCAAGACCATGCAGCGCGACGTCGCCTCGCTGACCGACCACGCCTCCTATCTGTCCAACAAGATCACCTTCGTGCTCGATGCCATGCTCGGCGTCGTCAATCTCGAGCAGAACAACATCATCAAGCTGTTTTCGGTCATGGCGGTTGTCCTGATGCCGCCGACGCTGATCGCCTCGATCTACGGCATGAATTTCAAGGTGATGCCGGAACTCGAATGGGTGCACGGCTATCCGATGGCGCTGGTGATGATGCTGCTCGCCGCCATCGTTCCGTACTGGATCTTCAAGTGGAAGAAGTGGCTGTAGGTTGCCGGGCTCGAGCAAAGATACCTACCGAGACCTTACGCCGCTCGCTGAGACACGGTGAATCGTGTCGCAGAATAGATCGGGATTGCGGCGACGCGGTGATGTGTGCGTCGTGCCGCAATTCCTCCGGTAAAATTTGAGCGGTGGGCTGAACGTTTGCGCGAAACTTGTCTGCGATAAGCAGTGCGTAGCCGCGAGGAACAGCCATGGTTGAAAAACACATAACGTCGCCCCGCAACGTCATCGATCTGGCGAACTATCGTCAGGTCCTGGCGAGCGGCAAGGCGCCGTCGATGTCGGCACGCATGTGCCGGCACTGTGGTGCTCCGCTGCTCGATGGTGAGAACGACGACGACTGCTCGACTGCATTCAATGCCGCAGCTCCCAGGCTGCGCGATCGGTCACGTCGGATTCGAATCGATTGAGGAACGGAAGATAAGGACAGGCGATCCAGATCTTGCGGCGGCGTTGTCTGGATCGCCTTGCTTCCGAATTCAAGCTACGGCGAAATCAGCTGATCAATTCATCATTCCGGGGTCGATGCTTCGCACTGCCCCGGAACGACGCTCACCGTCACACGTGCTGGCCGCCGTTGATGTGGATCTCGGCGCCGTTGACGTAGGACGAAGTATCCGTGCACAGCACGTAGATGATTTTTGCGACCTCGTCGGGCGTGCCGAGGCGGTGCATCGGGATCTGCTGCTCGACGATCTTCTCGGTGCCCGGCGACAGGATCGAGGTGTCGATCTCGCCCGGCGCGATCGCGTTGACGCGCACGCCGACGCGGCCGAAGTCGGAGGCCATCTCGCGCGTCAGCGCGGCGAGTGCCGCCTTCGAGGTGGCATAGGCGGCCCCGGCGAAGGGGTGCACGCGCGAGCCCGCGATCGAGGTGACGTTCACCACCGAGCCCTTCGCCGCCTTCAATTCCTCGATCAGCCCGCGCGCCATCATGATCGGCGCGAAGAAGTTGACGTGGAAGACATGCGTCCAGGTGTCGAGATCGGTGTCGACCGAGCCGAGTCGGGAGCCACCGGGGCCCTTGGGCGAGATCGCGGCGTTGTTGACCAGCGCATGCAGCGTGCCACCTTCGAGCCGGCGGCGGATTTCGCTGATTGCGCGCAAGGTGTCCCCGGGGTCGCCGAGGTCGACCTGGATGTGGTCCTCAGGGCCGGCGTCCCACGGACAGTCCTCCGGGAAAGGATGCCGCGAGCAGGTGATGACGCGCCAGCCCGCCGAGGAAAAGCGGATCACCGTGGCGTGGCCGATGCCGCGGCTGGCTCCGGTCAGAAGCAGCGTACGACGCGGTGCATTGGACGAATGCGGCATGGACATCTTTCAGGTTGGCCCAAAGCTCGAGACAAGATTCAAGATGAGGCTCAAGGATACATCCGCGTCTTGGACCATTTCTGACCGGCGGCGTCACGGCGAAATTCGATGCGGTCGTGGAGCCGAAACGGGCGGTCGTGCCAGAACTCGATACGCAAGGGCGTGATGCGCCAGCCGCTCCAGCCCGGCGGCCGCGGCACTTCGCCGATGACGTATTTGGCCGCAACCTTGGCGATGGCTTGTTCGAAGGCGAAGCGGCTCTCCAGCTCTTGCGACTGCTTGCTCGCCCAGGCGCCGATCTGCGCCTGCTTGGGGCGCGTCGCGAAATAGGCGTCGGCCTCCGCGTCGGTCACCGGCGTCACGTTGCCGCGGATGCGGACCTGACGGCGCAGCGACTTCCAGTGAAAAAGTAATGCTGCCTTAGGATTTGCGGCGAGCTCGCGGCCCTTCTGGCTGGCGATGTGGCTGTAGAAGACGAAACCATCGGCATCGAAGCCCTTCATCAGCACCATGCGCACATCAGGCAGTCCGTCAGGGTCGACGGTTGCGAGCGCCATGGCGTTCGGATCGTTCGGCTCGCTCTTGATCGCCTCGTTCAGCCAAGCCTCGAACAGCGCAAATGGCTCATCGGCAGCGGTGAAATCACCGGATGTTAAGGGTGTCTGGTGTTTCATCGAGGTCGTGTCGGTCATGTCTGGAGTCCGAGTTGCGTCCCGCGGCCCAAAACGCGTTGTTGTCCGCTACCGCCCTATATAGGGCATGGGGACGCGTTGGCCTATCGGCGATCCGGCCGTCCGGCTTCGTCATGACGATGATTCTGATCGGGGTTGGCACCGGCGGCTGCAGCTTTTCCCGCAACGACAGCAGCGCCTATGCCAAAGCCGATGACGGCGATCTCACCGGCTCGATCGCACGGCCGGCGAAGGATGCCCCGCCGACCGAGACCGATCTCGCCTTCACCCGCAACGCAGCCTCCGACGTCCTGAGCAAGGGCGACAAGGATTCCAGCCAGCACTGGGAGAATCCGGAGACCGGGGCCCGCGGCTCGGTGACACCGATCGCGCAGTCCTATGCCGCCGAGGACGGCCGCAAATGCCGCGATTTCCTGGCAAGCTACGTCAATGGCCGCACTGAAAGCTGGCTCCAGGGCGCCGGTTGCCAAAGCAGCCGTGGCCGTTGGGAGATTCGTACGCTAAAGCCGTGGCGGAACTAGGTTCAGCGCAAGCTCCTAGTTGCAAAAATGCCACTCTCTTCCCACATGAACGGCAGGTGGGGTGGGGAGCCCTTAACAATTCGATTTCTTGAAGGAGACGTGACGAATGCGCGACCCCTACGAGGTCTTGGGGGTGCCGCGGAGCGCCAACGCTGCCGCCATCAAGAGCGCCTATCGCAAGCTGGCCAAGAAGCACCATCCCGACAGCAACAAGGGTGACCCGAAGGCCGCCGAGCGCTTTGCCGAGATCAACTCGGCCAACGAGATCCTCGGCGACGAGGACAAGCGCAAGCAGTTCGATCGCGGTGAGATCGACGCCGAGGGCAAGCCGCGCTTCCAGGGCTTTCCGGGTGGCGGCGGCCCACGCGGCCGCGCGGGCCCCGGCGGGTTCGAGAGCTATACGTTCCGGAGCGGCGGTGCGGGCGGCCCGGGCGGCGGCGCGTTCGAGGATATTCTCAACAGCATGTTCGGCGGCGGGATGCGGGGCGCGCGGCCGGGGGCCGGCGGCGGCGCACAGTTCGAGTTCGACACCGGCGGCATCGGGCTCGATCTCGATGTCAACGTGGCCATGTCCGTCTCGCTGGAGGAGTCGGCCAAGGGTGGCGAGAAGCGCATCCGGTTGCCGACGGGCAAGGAGCTCAACGTCAAGATTCCCGCTGGCGTCGCCGAAGGCCAGCAGATTCGGCTCCGGGGGCAGGGCGAGAGCGCGCCAGGCCATCCGCCCGGCGATCTCCTGATCACGATCAACATCGCGCCGCACCCGTTCTTCAAGGTCGAGGGTGCCGACCTCAAGATCGACCTGCCGGTCACGCTTTACGAGGCGGTGCTCGGCGGCAAGGTCCGCGTGCCCACCCTCGGCAATGCCGTCGAGCTCTCGGTCCCCAAGAACACCTCCAGCGGCCGGACCTTTCGCCTCAAGGGCAAGGGCCTGCCGAAAGCCGGTGGAACCGGGGATCTCTTGGTGACCATCAGGATTATGCTACCAGACGGGAACGACGCCGAGCTCGAGGCATTGATGGAGAGGTGGCGGGACCAACATCCCTACAATCCGCGGAGTGGGCTCGGCTAAGCATGATCCGGACCCGGAGGGCCGCGCTAGCGCGAAAGTGCGCAGCGGTCTTCCGAAGAGGTCATGCGCAAACAACAAGAAGGCGCCATTCCGAGGCCACCTCGACGATCGGAGCATTCTCTTAAAGCATGATGCTCAACATACGGCTGAAGCGCGCATTGCGCTTCGACGCTGACATTTGAGACGTGTCGGCTGTCCGGCGGGGCAGCCGACAAAGGTGCGGCCTCGAGAGGGGGACCAGCGCGGTACCAAAAACCCCAATCGAGGCCGCCTGCGTCGATCGGCGGATCGAACGCCACTCATAATCGCGTGAACACCCGGTGCGATAATGAGACGCGTCGATGTCCTGATTCCAAATTTTCGATGACGGAATCTGGGCACCATGCTCATGCGGTTGCTCAGGTGCCGTTTTTCTCCGCCTGGTCGTAGACGGCCTGCGCCACCCTGGTCAGCCGGTCGCGGTCACTGCTGCCGCTGACGACGTAGCCGACGCCGCGGTCGGCCCAGAACAGCGCGCCGTCCTTGTCCGTTTTGGCGTAGCGCATTTGCGTTGCACCATTCTCGGTCTTGGCGGAGTAGATCGTGTACCGCTCGCCCGAGGCACCCTCATACATCAGGAACGACGCCGGGCCGTTCGGTCCCGGCAAGAGCCGGCCGCCAACCAGCTTCAGCCCGCTCGCCTCCAAATTCGGAGCGAACACGGTCCAGCCGCAACGCCGGGTCAGCCAGGCCTGCAAGTGGTCGCGCTCGTTGCCGCCGACCTCGACGGGGTGGCGGACCTCGACGACATAGAGCCGATGGGCGTCGAGCGCGTCCGCCGTAAAGCTCTGGAAGGTTGAGGGCGCATTGGCAGCACCATGCGCGACCCACCCGGCCGTGCCGCCGGCGACGAAAGCAACCAGCACGGCCGCGGCGGCGCCATAGAGCCATTGCCGCGGGCGGCGCTCCAGCCGCTCCAATTCCAGCCGCGCCGGCACCGGTTCCTGGGCGACGGAATCGTAGCGGGCGTGCAGCATCTCAGCCATGGCACGCCAGGACTGCACGCGCTCGGCCTCGTCGGGATGGGCGGCAAGAAAGGCCTCGACGTCGGCGCGGCGCTCGGCCGGCAGCTCGCCATCGACATAGGCGTGCAGTTCGTCCTCGGTCACTGGGATCTTGCGGTCGTTCATATCGGTCGTCTCTGGCTCTGCGGCCCAAAAAATCGTTCGTGGCTCAACTTCGCTCGCGTCCTCTGCAGTCTGCGGGCGCGCGAAACGCGATGCATCACCCTGTCCTCATTTCACCCGCCTGAGCGCCGGGCGCTCGCCCTCCAGCGAGGCTTTGACGTGGGCCCTGGCGCGCGCCAGGCGCGACATCACGGTGCCGATCGGCACGCCCTGGATGTCGGCGACCTCGCGATAGCTCATGCCTTCCAGCATCACCAGCAGCAGCACCGAACGCTGTTCCTCGACGAGCGTCGCCAGCGCCTTCTCGATGTCGCGTCCTTCGGCCTCGGTCCCGCTGGCATCCGGATTGTTCTCCGTCAGCGGCATGAATTGCGGGCGCCTTGCCAGCGAGCGCCGCCGGTTCTTGTTGAGGTTGGTCAGGATCGTATAGAGCCAGCTCCTGACGTCGCCCCCGAGAAACAGCCGCTCGGAACGCAGCGCCCGTACCAACGTGTCCTGCACCAGATCGTCGGCCGCATCCGCATCGCGCGTCAGCGCACGGGCATAGCGGCGCAACGCCGGGATCATGGCTTCCACACTCTGGCGAAACGCATTCATTGAGGTCTTGACGTTCCTGGCGTTCGGCGCGAGCGCCTCAACCATCATAACACCCGAGCGGAACGGCTATTCCGGCACTCGAAACAGCGTTAACGCCGCGGATTAGGGCTGTACCGCAGGGGAGGGCTGGTGTACCTCCAGACCTCAACGAGAGCTCGACGGGACGTTCAAAAATGGCGCAGAATTCAGGTCTGATGCAAGGCAAGCGCGGGTTGATCCTCGGCGTTGCCAACAACCGCTCGATCGCCTGGGGCATCGCCAAGGCATGCCACGCCGCCGGTGCCGAGCTCGCCTTCACCTATCAGGGCGATGCGCTGAAGAAGCGCGTCGAGCCGCTTGCCGCCGAGATCGGTGGTCTCGTGCTCGGCCATTGCGACGTCACGGATGCCGCGACCATCGATGCCGCCTTCGCGGTGCTGAAGGAGAAGTGGGGCAAGATCGATTTCCTGGTGCATGCGATCGCCTATGGCGAGCAGCTCGACGGCCGCTACGTCGACACCACTCAGGAGAACTTTTCGAAGTCGATGCTGATCTCCTGCTATTCGTTCACCGCCGTGGTGCAGCGCGCCGAGAAGCTGATGACGGATGGCGGCTCGCTGATCACGCTCTCCTATTACGGCGCCGAGAAATGGATGCCGCATTACAACGTGATGGGCGTGGCCAAGGCGGCGCTGGAAGCCAGCGTGCGTTATCTCGCCGCCGATCTCGGCGAGAAGAACATCCGCGTCAACGCGATCTCGGCAGGCCCCATCAAGACGCTCGCCGCCTCCGGCATCGGCGATTTCCGCTACATCCTGAAGTGGAACGAATATAACGCGCCGATGCGGCGCAACGTCTCGACCGAGGACGTCGGCGGCAGCGCGCTGTATTTCCTCTCCGACCTCTCGCGCGGCGTCACCGGCGAGGTGCATCATGTCGATTCCGGCTATCATGTGCTGGGCATGAAGCGCCCGGACGCACCTGATATCGCGCTGGGTGGCAAGGATTAACGTTCAGCCGACATGCCGGTGCCCACGATCTACTTCCTTCGCCACGGCGAGACCGAATGGAACGCGCTCGGCCGGCTCCAGGGCACCAGGGACGTCCCGCTGAACGCACGCGGCCGCGGTCAGGCGGTGCATGCTGCCGGCGTTCTGGCCGATCTGTTCAAGCGCGAGGGCAAGGACAGAGCGGCCCTGCCCTATGTGTCGAGCCCGCTCGGACGTGCGCGTCAGACCATGGAGCTTTTGCGCGGAAAGCTCGCGCTACCGGCCGCCGATTATTCCCTCGACGACCGCCTGCGCGAGATCGGTTATGGTGTCTGGGAGGGGCTGACGCTGGCGGAAAGCGAGGCCTCAGATCCCGATGTCTATGCAAGGCGCCTTGCTGACAAGTGGACGGTGGCGCCAAGCGGCGGCGAGACCTATGCGGGCGTGCAGCTCCGCATGCTCGACTGGTACGACTCGCTTCTGGTCGATACCGTCGCGGTCGCCCATGGCGGTACCTGCCGCGCCCTGATGGTGGCCTTGGGCATCGAGACCCCCGCCAGCGCCGCCGAGCTCTATATCGAGCAGGGCGCCGTCTACGTGTTCCGCGGCGGGAGGCTGGAGAAGTTTAGTTAAGCCTGAGTTTTTCGTCATTCCGGGTTCGCCCTTCGGGCGCCCCGGAATGACGGGAACGGGGTTGAACGCCATGCCCCTCAGGGCTACGAACGTTGACAAGCAACGTTTATGTAAAACGTCAACGCGAGGCGGCAGTTCGAATGTCCTTCAACACCTTCGGCCATATGTTCCGCGTCACCACCTTCGGCGAGAGCCACGGGGTGGCGATCGGCTGCGTGGTCGACGGCTGCCCGCCCATGATTCCGCTCACCGAGGCCGACATCCAGAAGGACCTCGACCGCCGCCGGCCCGGACAGTCGCGCTTCACCACCCAGCGCCAGGAGCCGGACCAGGTGAAAATCCTGTCCGGCGTCATGGCGCATCCGGAGACCGGCGTGCAGGTGACGACGGGGACCCCGATCGGGCTCCTGATCGAGAACACCGACCAGCGCTCGAAGGACTATTCCGAGATCAAGGACAAGTTTCGTCCCGGTCATGCCGACTTCACCTATGAGGCCAAATACGGCCTGCGCGACTATCGCGGCGGCGGGCGCTCCTCCGCGCGCGAGACCGCGATGCGCGTTGCCGCCGGCGCGATCGCGCGAAAAGTGCTGCCCGACGTGAAGGTGCGGGGCGCGCTGGTGCAGATCGGCCCGCACAAGATCGACCGCGACAAGTGGGACTGGGACGAGATCGCCAAGAATCCGTTCTTCTGTCCCGACAAGGACAAGGCCGCGTTCTTCGAGACGTATCTCGACGGCATCCGCAAGCGCGGCTCCTCGATCGGTGCCGTGATCGAGGTCGTCGCCGAAGGCGTGCCGGCAGGTCTTGGCGCGCCGATCTATGCCAAGCTCGATTCCGATCTCGCGGCTGCGATGATGACCATCAACGCCGTCAAGGGCGTCGAGATCGGCGCCGGCTTCGGCGCCGCCGAGCTCACCGGCGAGGAGAACGCCGACGAGATGCGCACCGGCAATGACGGCACGCGCTTTCTGTCCAACCATGCCGGCGGAGTCCTTGGCGGTATCTCCACCGGACAGCCGGTGGTGGTGCGTTTCGCGGTGAAGCCGACCTCGTCGATCCTGCAGCCGCGTCTCACCGTCGATCGGCAGGGCACCGATACCGAAATCTTCACCAAGGGCCGCCATGACCCCTGCGTCGGCATCCGTGCCGTCCCCGTCGGTGAAGCCATGATGGCCTGCGTGCTGGCGGATCATTTCCTGCGCGACCGCGGGCAGGTCGGGCGCTGATCTAGAGCGCTCCCTGGAAATACGCGCTCCTATTTGCGCCGCGCTTCCGCAGCATCGATCCGGGCCTGATTGACAAGCGCCTGTGCCGCCCAGGCGGCGGCAGCGAGTGCCTCTTCGACGCTGGCGCCGCCGATGTCGCGTATCGCCAGCGCGGCCTCGCTGCCCATCACCATCGATAGCGCGTGGGCGAGGCGTCGGCGTGCGGCGGATGACAGTTCCCCCTTCAGCGACTCGACGATTGGCAGGATGAATTTCATCCGCCGGCCGGGCCGTGGCGGCCGTGCGCCCGGATCGTTGTCGAGCCACACGGCCATGAACGAGCGCTCCATCACATGCAGACCGACTTCGTCGCTCAACATCAGCTTCATCATCTCGCGTGATGCACGCGAGATGCCGTCAATCGGATCATCGCCGGGCCGCCAGATGCGCTCCAGGGCCACAAGCCCGCGTTCTGTTGCCGTCTCGCTGATCAGGGCTTCGAGCGAAGAGAAATAACGATAGGCGGTGGCGCGCGAGACCAGCGCGCGCTCTGCCACTTCGGCTAATGTCGGGTTGCGTCCTTCGTCGCGAAACGCCATCGCGGCGTCGATCAGGGCCTGGCGCGTGCGGCGCTTCTGGTTTGCGCGGCTATCGGTCTCGATCTGAGTCCGATGCGCGCTCCGGCTTGACTTCCTGTCGGGCATATGTGAGACACGTGTCTTATTAAGGGACTTTGTCTCACTATAGCGAATTGTCCCAGCAAAGGGAAACCGATGAACGACGAATTGAAGAAAACCTTTGATCGCATGATCGACCGCCACTTTCATTTTGAGGCCGAAGACGACGTTGATGGCGTGTTGAGCACGATGGTCGATGACGTCGAGCATGACGTCGTCGGATATCCCACCGGCCCGGTCCACGGAAAGACCGCGGCGCGCGGCTTCTACGACGCTTTGTTCGCCGACCTTTCCGGCGAAAAGGTCACCACGTTGCGACGTTACTACGGGCCGGATTTCGTGGTCGACGAGAGCCTGTGGGAAGGAACGGCGCCCGGCGCGCCGTTCGGGATTCCTGGCCACGGACGCAAGCTGAGCTTTCGCCTGCTGCACGTGTTCGACATGGCGCCCGACGGGCAGATCAAGCGCGAAAACGTCTGGCTAGACTTCGCGGCGATCCTCAACCAGCTCAACGCACCGCAGGCCGCATGAGCAGGAGATCGATCATCGAGGAGGACATCATGACCGACAATCCGTGTGCCCGCGCCTGGCTCCGGCTGGCGGCCATCTATTTCGCCGCCGGGGTCATCCTCGGCGTCGTGATGGGCGCGTCCGGCGACCATTCGCTGTTCCCGCTCCACGCCCATATCAACCTGCTCGGGTGGGTCTCGATGGCGTTATTCGGGCTGACAGCCAAGGCCTATCCCTCGGTCGCGACGGGACGCGCCGCCGGCGCGCAATTCTGGATGCACAATGTCGGTGTTCCCGTGATGCTCGGCGCGCTGCTGCTCAAACTCTGGGGCATCAAGGCCGCCGAGCCCGTACTCGGCGCCGCATCCATTGTCGTTGGATTGAGCGTGCTGCTGTTCGCATGGCTTGTCATCACTCGCATCGGCACGGACAGTCGCGCGGCGAGATCGGCTTGACGCGGCCCGTCGTCCGTCGGCAAATGGGCTCATGGAAAGTTCCGAGCTCCAGCGCATCTCCAAGTGGCTGATCGACGGCGCCTGGTCGTCGGTGGAGCCGGCCGCGATGATCGCAGATTTCTGCGAACGTATGGTCGCCGCCGGCCTGCCGCTGTGGCGGTTCGGCATCTTCATCCGCACGCTGCATCCGGAGATCTTCGGCCGCAACTTCATCTGGCGGCAGGGTGAGGAGGTCGAAATCGGCAGTGTCGATTTCGACATTCTGGATGCCCCCGAATTCGCCCGCAGTCCGCTCCGCATCGTGTTTCAGCAGGGGCTGGAGGTCAGGGGACGGGTGAACGATCCCGACAGCAAGCGATTCCCGTTCATCGAGGACATGCGCGCCGAAGGCGCGACTGACTATGTTGCCGTGCCGGTGCCTTTTCTCGATGGCTCCATCCACGCGACGAGCTGGGTCACGCAGATCCCGGCGGATTCAGCGACGATGACATCGCGGCGATCCGAAGCATCATAGCGCCGCTCGCGCGCGTCAGCGAGATCATCAGCCTGCGCCGTACCGCCGAGATGCTGCTCGACACCTATGTCGGCAACCGCGCCGGCGCGCGCATTCTCGGCGGCCAGATCCGCCGCGGTCACACTGACACCATGCAGGCGGTGATCTGGCTTTCGGATCTGCGCGGCTTCACCGCACTGTCGGACCGGCTGCCGGCCGAGACCGTGGTCGAGATCCTCAACCAATATTTCGATTGCCAGGTCACCGCGATCCGCGGCCATGGTGGTGAGGTGCTGAAATTCATGGGCGACGGCCTGCTCGCGGTATTTCCGATCGACGAATATGTCGGCGATGCCGCGCATGTCTGCGCGCGGGTGCTGGAGGCAGCGCGCGAGTCCCGCGCCAGCGTCGAGGCGCTCGCCTTTCCTGTCGGCGAGGTCGTCGAGCGCTTCCGCTTCGGCGTCGCACTGCATGTCGGCAACATTCTCTATGGCAATATCGGCGGCGGCAACCGTCTCGATTTCACCTGCATCGGCCCCGCCGTCAATCTCGCGGCACGGCTGGAGAAGATCACGGGTCGCCTGGGGCGGACTGTCGTCGCCTCGGAAGGTTTTGCCAATGTCTGCCGCCACGACTGGCGCGAGCTCGGCGAATTTCCGATCGCGGGATTTTCCAAGGCGCAGCGCGTTTATGGGCTCGCCGAGGAAACGCCGGTGGTGATGGCGTGACGTGCAATGAGCTGAATGTCGTTCATTGTCGCAAGACGAAGCGCTACTCTTCCGGCTCCGTCGTGAACAGCAGCGGATAGCCCTTGGCGCGGCCGGCGTCGGTGGCGCGCGTGGCCTTGGTCTCGGCGACGTCCTTGGTGAACACGGCGACGACGCAGGCGCCAAGCTTGTGGGCGGTAATCATCACCTTGTAGGCCTGATCCTCGGTCATGCGGAATTCGGCCTTCAACACCATGGTGACGAATTCGCGCGGGGTGTAGTCGTCGTTGATCAGGATGACCTTGTGCAGCCGCGGCCGCTCGACCTTGGTCTTCGTCCTGGTTTTCGGCTTGGTGACGGCGTCGTTCATTCCGCCTCCTGGACACGGCGGCTTGGGTTCCCTGCCGGGCGATCAGCCGGCGGCTTTCGCACCATATTGCAGGACCTGCACCTTCTCCAAGGTGATCAGCCCGCTCGACATCATGCCGTCCAGGATGGGCAGGAATGCGTTGATGTTATCCTCGCTGTCGACGATCTCGATCAACAGCGGCAGGTCTTCCGACAGCCGCAGGATCTTCGAGGTGTGCAGCCGGCTGGACTTGCCGAAGCCCATGGGACCACGCAGCACGGTGGCGCCGGCGAGGTGCCGTTCGCGCGCGGTCATCACGATCGCTTCATGCAGCGGCTTGCCGTCGAAATGATCGCTCTCGCCGATGAAGATGCGCAATAAAACAGCCTGATCGGGGATTTGCATGGTCAGCTCCTTGCCAAGCGGCTATAGCGTCTTGCCATCATATGGCCTGCCCAGACCGATACCAGCCAGCAGATGACGGACGCCGTGATGTAAGAGAGCGCCGTCCATTTCATGCCGGCGTGAAACAGGCGGAAAGTTTCCAGGCTGAAGGTCGAAAACGTGGTGTAGCCGCCGCAAAAGCCGGTCATGACGAACTGCCGGTGCTCAGGCCGCGCCAGCACGCGTCCTTCGGGGCCGGTCAGCGTGGCGTAGAAGCCGATGATCAGGGATCCCGTCGCGTTGATGAAGAGCGTCGCGAAGGGAAAGCCGGGGCCGTTATCGAGCGCGAGCCCCACAAGATAGCGCGTCAGCCCGCCGACGATGCTGCCGGCAGCAACCCAGGCATAGAGCACGAAGCTGCGCCAGCGTTCGGCAAAAGGGGAAGGGGGGCTCATCAGCCTCTAGCCTCCCAGACGATCCGCAAGGAGGAAGCCGCAGCTGACGGCGGCGAGGCACAGCCCGACCGAGGCGGCGACATTGCCGAGCGCCGAGAGCGGCTCGCCGCCACGCGCGAGCGTCAGCGTTTGCAAGCTGAACGAGGACACCGTGGTGTAGCAGCCGAGAAACCCTGTTACCGCGAACAGCCATGGTGTGGGTGATGCGAAGACCGAGCCCGGATGCGCCGCCAGTGCGCCAAAAATACCGATCAGGAAGGCGCCGGTGACGTTGATGGTCATGGTGCCCCACGGAAACGTTTCGCCCAGCCGCCGCGCGATCGCACCGGAGACGAAATAGCGCGCGCAGCCGCCCAGCGCGCTGCCGATCACGATCGCAATTGCTCCGCTCAGCAAGATGAACAGCCCCCCGTCATCACTTCTCCCCCACCGCCAGATCCTTGCCGACGGCGAGCAGCCCCACCAGCGAGACCAGCGCGAAGCCGAGCCCCGCAAGGAACGTTCCTACCGGACCATAGGCGTCCCACAAGGCGCCTGCGATCACGCTCGCGGCCAGCAAGGCGAGCCCGGTGAACAGGTTGAAATAGCCGAACGCGGTGCCGCGCAGATCCGGCGGTGCCGCATCCGCGACGAGGGCGGAGAGCAGCCCTTGCGTCAATCCCATATGCAGGCCCCACAGCACGATGCCGAGCGCAAGGCCGGCCAAATTCGGCAGCAGCGCCAGCGCAAGGTCGGCGCCGGCGAGGAAAACGAGGCCGAACGCGAGCAGGCCGGTCCGGTTGATCCGGTCCGACAGCACGCCGGCCGGATAGGCCGACAGGGCATAGACGATGTTCATCAGCACCAGGACCGCCGGGACCCACATCGCATTGAGCCCGATGTTCTGTGCGCGCAGGATCAAGAAGGCCTCGCTGAAGCGTGCGAGCGTGAAGACGATTCCGACCGCCACGACACGCCAATAGACCCTTCCGAGCTGCTGCATCGCGGCGAGATTGAGCGGGTTTTCTGCAGGTTTCCGGCTCGGATCCGGCTCCGGCTCGTCCACCGCGAACGCGATCAAGCCAAAGGACAGGAATGCCGGCAGCACCGCCACCCAGAACACGAGGGCAAAATTGTCAGCCGTCCTCCACATCAGGCCGATCGCCACGAGCGGCCCGACGAACGCGCCGATGGTGTCGAGCGATTGCCGCAGGCCAAAGCTCGCACCGCGCAGGCCGACGGGGGCGATATCGGCGATCAGCGCATCGCGCGGCGCGCCGCGAATGCCCTTGCCGACACGATCGATGAAGCGCGCAGCGACCAGCCATCCGACGCTGGGCGCGAGTGGGAACAGCGGCTTGGTGAAGGCGGCAAGCCCATAGCCGAGCGCGGCGAGCAGCTTGCGGCGTCCGAGCCAGTCCGACAATGCACCGGAGAAGATTTTCGTGATCGAGGCGGTCGCCTCCGCGATGCCCTCGATGAAGCCGACCGTGAGCGTGGAAGCACCAAGCACGGTGACGAGATAGACCGGCAGCAGCGCGTGGATCATCTCGGAGGAGATGTCCATCAGCATCGAGACGAAGCCGAGCACCCAAATCCCCCTGGGCAGCGTAGCGCGTGCAGCCTTCGGTGTCGTCATCGTCACGTCTTTGCCTTCTCCCTCTCCTGGCCCTCGCCACCAGGCAACAAAAAACCCGCCATCGGCGGGTATGTCCATGCTCCCGCCAAAGGCAGAGGCCCAAAGATTACCTCTCCTCAAGCAGGAGTCATCAGCCCACGAGGTCATCGACCGCCGGGCGGTTGTCGGGGGACTCCATCCCCATCTGTGCAGCCAACCCTAGCATGGAAATCGTGCCGGACAAGTGGGCGGGGTGCGTGTCTCCACTGGCACCGTCATTGCGGGTTCTCGCTTTGCGAGTCCAGGAATGACAGCCCGCGAGATCGCGCGTGTTCCGGTGACGCAAGCGCGGCAACATGGCGGCAGCTTTGCGTGACGCGCGCCAATTCCTTAACTCGAATGTGAAGCGGAAGCGATCTTCGGCCTTTGCGGCAAGCCGATTGCATGTCACCATCGCGTCATACGACGGGAGACTGCGATGCGTTTGCTGTTCTCGATCGGGGCTGTGCTGGTGGCCGGCATCATAGCCGGGGGGGACGTCGCGGGCATCGCGGCACCAGGACCCAAATTCGAATCGTCCAAGAATCAACCGCAGCGGCTTGCGGCTGACAAGGACGCGCAGACGGTCGATATCGAGCTGATCCTCGCGGTCGATGTGTCCTACTCCATGGACATGGACGAGCTCGCGATCCAGCGCGAGGGCTATGCGCAGGCAATCCAGTCGAAGGAGTTCCTACAGGCGCTGAAGCTCGGCCCGAACGGCCGCATCGCGGTGACCTATTTCGAGTGGGCCGCCTCCAGCGACCAGAAAGTCATCATTCCCTGGCGGCTGATCGACGGACCTGAGACGGCGGATGCGGTCGCCGCCGAGATCATGAAGACGCCGATCCGGCGCGCGTCGCGCACCTCGATCTCCGGCGCAATCGCCTTCGCGATGCCGCTGTTCGACGAAGATCCCTATCGGGGCTTGCGCCGTGTCATCGACATTTCCGGCGACGGTCCCAACAACAATGGCGGTCCGGTCACCGTGGCGCGCGATGCCGCGCTCGAGAAGGGCATTATCATCAACGGCCTGCCGATCATGGTCAAGGAGCCGTCCTATTCGACGATGGATATCGACAATCTCGATTTCTATTACGAAGACTGCGTCATCGGAGGTCCCGGCTCCTTTGTCATCCCGATCAAGGACCGCGACAAGTTCAAGGAAGCGATCCGCACCAAGCTGCTGATGGAAGTCGCCGGCCGCACGCTGGAGCGTCCCGTGATGCGCGTTGCCGACAAGGAGCCGCGCGTCAACTGCCTGATTGGCGAGAAGATCTGGTCGGATCGCTGGGGACGTTAGCGCAACCCGTTGGGACGTTTCGCATCATCTCGCCCGGCGGTTGAATTTAACCGCTCGTTAACCGGTACATGGCCCTAATCCGGTCGATTCAGTTCGTTTCCGATCGCTGTTTTGACTTTGCTGTCGGACGCGCGAATGAGAGCGGGGTCATCGCACCCGTCCACCGAGCAATCCAATGGCCATCGTCACGTCGAGCACCAGCCAGATTTCTCCCGCCAACGAGCGGCTGTATCACCAGAGCGCGCTGATCGGTGACTGGAAGGGCAATTGGGTGGGCAACAACCAGCCCGTCGGCTTCAAGGTCGTGAACATCCGCGGGGCCCGGGCGCAGGTCGAGTACACCCATAACGGCCACACCGAACGCGGCTTTGGCGAGGTCAAGGGGACGCTCATCACCTTTGGCGGGGTCACGGTCGGCACCAAGGACGGCAAGAACATGGTGCTGCTGTTCTCGTTCGGGGGCGCTGGCAAGCAGGCCGCCAATCTCGAGAAGCAGGACCCGCCGGCTTCTGACAGCCGCCTCATGGGAAGCTGGGGCGGCTATTCCCCCGACAACGGCAAGAGCGCCAGCTTCAAGGTGCTCTCGGTCAACGGCAAGGAAGCGCAGGTCAGCGTCACCACCGACGGTGTCACCCGCCAGGGCACCGGCATCGTCTACAAGAACGTCATCATGTTCGGGCAGACGCAGATCGCAACCGACGACGGACAGAACGGCAAGGTCATCTATCAGGTCGGCTCGAAATCATTCATGGTCCCGGTGACGAAATATCCGCCGGCGGATTCGTCGTCCTCCGTCGACAAGACCGCCTGAGGCTGCCGTCCTCACCATTTCGGCGGCCGCTTCTCCACGAACGCCTTCAGGCCCTCCTGCGCCTCGTCCGACATTGCAGAAATCATCCACCGCGCTTGCAATGCTGCGCCGGTAATCGAGAGCGATCTGGCGCATGAAGGCGGCCCGGCCCATCCGCAGCACGGCGGCCGATTTTTCTGCGAACTGTGCGGCGAGCTTCACCACCTCGGGCTCGAGCTCCGCATCGCCGACGACGCGGTTCACCAGCCCGAGCTCGCGCGCTTCCATGGCGCTGAAGACGCGGCCGGTGAACAGCAGCTCGAAGGCGCGGTGACGTCCGACGATGCGCGGCAGATGCGCATAGTGGATCGCCGGGATGATGCGGGCGATGTTGCCTGCGCGCTCGTAAGTGACGGGACCATCGGATGTCACCGGGTTCTCCATGCTTTCAAGATGTCAGCAGCTTCAACTGCCGGTCGATCCTGCGCAAGATCTCGCAGGCCGGCGCCAAGGCACCGGTGCCGATCAGCCGCCAGACCTCGTTGGTCTGCTGTGCCAGATGCGGGATCGTCAACGGCAGGCGGGCGGCCTCCTGAAGCGCGCCCTTTTCGTTGATGAGATAGCGTTGGTTTAGTGCGAACAGGACCTGTGCGATGCAGGCGATCGACCTGTAGAGGCATCCCGCGACATGAGTCTGCTCGCCGCGCGCCGCCGCAAGCTCCGCATTCTCGACACCGAACGAGATTTCCCACTGGAAGCGCCGGATCAACGCCGCACGCAGCGCCGGCGGATAGGGCAGCGCGATTGATTTGAGCCGAGCGATCACGCCGTTCGGATCGTGCAGAGGCTGACAATACGCGATCTCGCCCATCCAGATCGCCGAGCAGAAGCCGTGCGGATGGCCGGGCTGGTAGTCCATGGTGACCACCGCGGCGCAGCAGGATTCCATGACGGCCTCGACCGCGTCGGCGTCACGGTAGAGCAGGTCGACCTTGCGGCCCTCCACCGAAAGCCAGGCGCCGCCGACGATCCACTGACCCCATTCTCCGACCGGCGTCACGGTCGTAGCGGCGGGATCGTCAGCAATGTCCTTCGCGGCGGCCAGCACCCGTTCGGTGTCGAGCGGAATCGCCGTCTTGAAATAGAGGCCGATATCGTAGTCCGACGCAGCGTGTGCACTGCCCCGCGCGCGCGAGCCGCCGAGCACGACAGCCTGAACGCCCGGTACGTCGGCAAGCGCGAATGTCAGGCGGGTGAGCAAGGGATCAGGCGGCATCAGATGCGGTTCCCCGGAAGACCTGCGGCCGCGACGCCGGCACGGTCACTCTGCTGGCTTTGATGATGGTCGAGGAGTATAATTTGCAAAATTCTCGACGGTCATCTGAATGTTCAACCTTGCACGTTCATCTCTCCTTGCAGCTCTCGCGGTGCTCTGTCTCGGCGGAGAGCTGGTTCATGCGCAAGTCGCGCCGCTGAGATATTGGATACCCGGCGGGCCCTTCGGCCTCGGTGGAGGCGCCGGCCAGAGCTCCGATTTCCACTACGGCAATTTTCCGAGCTTCAACGCCGGCGACGCGGCTTGGCGTACCAGCTATGCGAACGGTTTCTTCGTCGGCAGCGAGCGCGGCAATTTTGGCTCGAGCGGCTTCAATCAGGCCGGTTCGGCCGGCAATTTCAGCGCGCTGTCCTATGACAGCACGCAGTTCGGCTACAACATCAAGACGGCCGGCGGCATGCCCGTCACGTTCTTCGCCGGTTTCGAGACACTGAAGTTCGGCAACGGCATCGGCAGCTCACTGGCGCCGCTCACCTCCAGCGCTTCGCCCGGCTATGGCGGGTTTGCGGGTGTCGAATTCAAGCCGACCTCCAACCTCAGCCTGTCGTTCGGGGTCGGCTATACCCAGCAGCAATCGGGCCGCATGGACAGCGACATCAACTCGTCGATGCTGCCCGGCGAGTCTCCGGCGCTGGGCGGCTTGCGGCGCTAGAGCATGATCCGGAAAAGCGTGAAGCAGTTTCCAAAAAGATCGTGCTCCGAAAAAGACCTAAAGCGCGCGCGAGCGCCTCCGCCTCGTTGAAGCGGATCCAGCTGACGAGCTCGCGCATGAATGCTTTGTCGCGCATTTGCGCCGAGTTGCCTTCGAGCACATAGTTGGCGACCCCAGCGATCGCGGCGCGTTCGGTTGTCAGGATCGCCGCGACGTTCGGCTCATGACAGCGTGCCGGGTAATTTCGGTTTGAGCATCACGACACGCCCGCCACCAGCGGGCGTTGCAAGTGCCTGGCCATCAGGTCCGCCGCCTCGGCGTAGCGTCGGGTTTCCAGAACGTCGAGCAGGCGCAGATGCTCGCGCACATGGCGCCGCATGCCGTCGCGATCGGCGAAGCTGCGATAGGCGAACAGGCGCCTGATCGAGTTCACGCGCTTGAGCGCTTCGAGGAAGAATGGATTGCCGGCGCCACGGACGATCTCTTCATGGAATTCGCAGCCGGAGTGAAAGATCTCGCCGATCGTCATCTTCTCGAGTTCGCCGTCGAAGACGCGCTGTTGGCGTTCGCGCAAGCGAATGATCACCTCCTGCGGCAGCGCAAAGCCGGGCTGCAAGATCGCCGCCGGCTCGATCACCGCGCGAAAGGCCTTGGCCTGCGCTTGAGCTTCGGGACTCGAGACCGTCTCCGCGAAGCGCCAGCCGTAGCCGGGCAGGCGTGCGATCCAGCCCTCGGCGGCGATGCGGTCGAGCAGCCGCTGCAGCTCGGCCCGGCTCAGACCGTAGCGGCGCATCAGCTCAGCCTCCGTGACGTTGGCCGGGAGTCGGCTCGCGAGCACATCGCCTGCAATGGTCGCATATACCTGCTCGTTGCGCCTGACGGCCGCGAGCGCCGGCTGGGCGGCGCCGCTGGTGGGATTCTTGGCCAGCACGAAGCCGCGATGCGGTTCGCCGCGCGCCAGCCCCGCCGCTTCCAGGGCCCTCAGGCCGAGCCGGATCGGCGCGCGTGAAAGGTCCAGCGCGTCCGCAAGCCGTTGTTCGATCAGGCGGTCGCCGGCTTTCATGCCCTCGCGGCGGGCGAGCGCCATGATCAGGCCGGCGAGATGTTCGGCGCGCTCGGAACCGTTCTTCTCGTTGCGCTGTCGGGAACTATCGGATGCGATCATTGCAGTGCCCGCAAGCTTTAGGGCTTGACAGACTGTCCCACGGATTGTTCTTTTATGCAATAATATACAATCGATCAGGGGAGAGCCCAGATGGCGAGCACGCCCGATGTCCACATTTGCGAGGTCGCTCCCCGCGATGGTCTCCAGAACCTGGACACCTTCGTTCCGACCGAAGCCAAATGCGCGCTGATCGACACGATCGCCGCTGCGGGCGTACGCGAGATCGATGCCGGGTCCTTTGTCCCGGCGAAGGTCGTGCCGCAATTCGCCGACGTCGACGTGGTGATGGCGCATGCGCTCACGCACAAATCGGCGACCATCGGCGCGCTGGTGCCGAACCAGAAGGGCGCCGAGCGCGCCATCGCGGCCGGCGTCAACGCCGTCTATTTCGTCATCTCGGCGAGCGAAACGCACAATCGCGCCAACGTACGCCGCACGATAGAAGAGCAGATCGAGGGATTTCGCGCGGTCCGCGCCGCGATCGACGCCCGGCCAGCGGATCAGCGGCCGTTCTTGATGGGCGCGATCTCCACCTCCTTCGGTTGCTCGCTGGAAGGTGAGGTGAGCGAATCGGCCGTATGCCGTGTGGCACGCGGTTTTGCCGAAGCCCAAGCCGATGAGATCGGGCTTGCCGACACCGTCGGCTATGCGACGCCGAAATCGATCCGGCAGATCGTTGCTGGCGTACAGCGCGAGGTCGGGTCACAAATGACGCTGCGGCTGCATCTGCACGATACGCTCGGGGCCGGCCTTGCCAATGCCGTCGCCGGCCTCGAAGCGGGCATTCGCCGCTTCGATGCCGCAGTGTCCGGCCTCGGTGGCTGTCCCTTTGCTCCCGGCGCGCGCGGCAACATCGTCACCGAGGATCTGGTGTTCATGCTGGAGCGCATGGGACTTTCGACCGGCATCGACCTCGATCGTCTGATGCAGACGCGCGAGATTCTCGCCCGCCATATCCCGGCAAAACATTTGACCGGGCATCTGCACGAGGCCGGTGTTCCCAAGGTCCTGCGGAGCGCGGCATGACCATGGCTGCGCGTGAGACCGCATCGGAGCTTCGTCCGCTGGCGGGCATTCGGGTGATCGAGTTCAGCCAGATGGTGATGGGGCCGAGCTGCGGCCTGATCCTCGCCGATCTCGGCGCCGACGTGATCAAGGTCGAGCCGCCCAAGGGGGACCGCACCCGCACCTTCAAAGGGCCCGCCGCCGGCTTCTTTGCGACCTACAGCCGCAACAAGCGCAGCATCGCGCTGGATACGTCGACTGCGGAAGGTCAGGACGTGGCGCGCAGGCTGATCGAGAACAGCGACGTCCTGATCGAGAACTTCCGGCCGGGCCTGTTGAAGCGGATCGGCCTCGACTACGAGAGTGTCGCGGCCTTTGCACCACGCCTGATCTATTGCTCGCTCAAGGGCTATCTGCCCGGCCCGTACGAGAACCGCCTGGCGCTCGACGAAGTCGTGCAGATGATGGGCGGCCTCGCCTATATGACCGGCTTGCCCGACCGTCCCATGCGCGCCGGCGCCTCGGTCAACGATGTCATGGGCGGAATGTTCGGCGTGATCGCGATCCAGGCCGCGCTGGCCGAGCGGCAGCGCACCGGCCGCGGCCGCTACATCCAGAGTGCGCTGTACGAGAACAACGTGTTCCTGATGGCGCAGGCCATGATGTGCGAGGTGGTCAGCGGTCAGCCCTCGATCCCGTATTCGATCAAGGATAGCCCGTGGCCGGTCTACGATCTCTTCGACACCCGGGACGGCTCTAAACTGTTCGTCACCATCGTCGGTGAAGAGCAATGGGAAGCGTTCTGCCGCGCCTTCGATCGCGAAGCCTGGCTCTCCGATCCGCGCTTTGCGACGAGCAACGACCGCGTCGATCATCGCAGCTGGCTGATCCCCGAGATCGCGAAGATTTTCGAGCAATGGGACAAGGCCGATCTCGCCACGCGCCTCGAGCAGCTCGATCTGCCTTATGCACCGGTGAACAAGCCCGGCGATCTCTTCGAGGATCCGCATCTCAACCGTTCGGGTGGCCTGACCGACATTCGGCTTCCCGACGGTCGCGAGGCCAAGACGCCGCTATTGCCGATTTCCATGGATGGAAGGCGCCTGCCCAACCGCTACGATCCTCCCGGGATCGGCGAACATAGCGGTGAGATCCTGAGCGAGATCGGCATGTCGCCGAATGAGATCGAAGCACTGCGACAAGCAGGGACGGTCAAGGTCGCGCCGCCCTGACCGATCGGCGCGATCGAGCAGAACCAAGGGAGGAGGAGCACATGAGCATGACAAGGCGCCAGGCGCTGATCGCGGGCTCGGCATGGGCCGGCGCATCGCTGCTGCCGGGGCAGCTGCGCGCCGAGGCCAAGCAGGTCTCGCTCGCCTTCGGGCCGGTGTCGCCGGTCTACGCCATCGGCATGATCGCGGAGCTGAAGGGGTACTTCAAGGACGAAGGGCTCGATTCCAAGCTCGTTACCGGCAATGCCGGCACATTCGGCCGCCAGACGTTGGCGGCAGGGCAGGCGCTGTTCGCCCACGGTGACGCCAGCCATCCACTTCAGCTCGGTGCGCGCGGGAAGCCGTGCAAGATCCTGCTCGCGACCGAGATGGTATGCTCCTACGCCAACATCATGGTCCGGCAGGACCTCTATGACAGCGGCATCAATTCGGTCGAGAAGCTCGCGGACTATAAGCGCGCGGATGGCGCCAAGCCGATCGTCGCCGCGACCGCCATCGGATCCGGCACCTGGGTGTTCGGCACTTATGTGTTCGAGGCGCGCGGGCTGAGCAGCAAGGTGAACTGGGTCGCAGGCGGCGGGCCCAACACGATGTTCCCTTCGCTGCAGACCAAGCAGTTCGACGCCATCATGGCGCCGCCGAGCTGGATCGTCGAGGTCGAGAAAAAGGGCTTTGGCAAAACGATCTACGACACGTCCAAGCCGGGTGTGTTTGAAAAGGATTTCGGCGGGACGCTGCCCGTGCTGGTGATCTACACGCTCCAGGACACGGTCGAGCAGGACAAGGCGATGGTGCAGGCCTATGTCAACGCGATCTATCGCGCCATGGCCTTTGTGAAGGCAACGCCGCTCGCGGAGGTGCAGGCGCTGGTCACGCCGAAATATTTCTCAGGGATAGATCCGGACGCGGTCAGCGCCGAGCTCGGCTTCGACAAGTCGACCTGGGCCTATGACGGCGTCATCGACAGGGCTTCGTTCGAACGCGGCGCCAAGCCCTGGTACCGCAAGGGGACCGACATTCCCGAGACCAGGTACGAGGATGTCGTCGACATGAGCTTCCTTCAGACGGCCAGGGCGAAATACAAATGATCGCCCCGCCAGGCCAGGGTCTCGCGCTCGCGCGCGGCGACGTTCCAGCAGCGGCGGCGCGCACGCGCATTGCCGTGCAGGGGCTTGCCAAGCGCTTCAACGCGTCCGGACGCGAGTTCGTCGCGGTGGATGACGTGTCCTTCGAGGTCAAGCAGGGCGAATTCGTCGCGCTGCTCGGTCCATCCGGCTGCGGCAAGAGCACCATTCTCAACATGGTCGCGGGGCTGCTGCCGCGCTCGGGCGGGCGCATCCTGATCGACGAGGACACGGTGGAGACCGGCAAGGTCAACCCCAGGGTGGGTTATGTCTTCCAGCGCGATACGCTGTTCCCGTGGCGAACCGTGGAGCAGAACATCGGCTATGGGCTGGAGATCGCGGGACTGCCGAAGACCGAGCGCGCGGGCCGCGTTGCTTCGGCCGTCGAGAAGGCCGGCCTCTCGGGCTTTGCGCAGAGCTTTCCGCGCATGCTGTCCGGCGGCATGCGCCAGCGCGTCGCCTTGATGCGCACGCTGATCCTGGAGCCCGAGATCCTGCTCATGGACGAGCCGTTCGGTGCGCTCGATACCCACACCAAGCTCGAGATGCACAAGACGCTGCTGGAGATCTGGGAGCGCGAGCGGCAGACCGTGCTGTTCGTGACGCACGATCTCGGCGAAGCGTTGACGCTGGCGAGCCGCATCATCCTGCTGTCGGCGCGGCCCGGGCGTCTCAAGGAAGATTTCGACGTCGCCATCCCGCGCCCGCGCGATCCCGTGGCCGTGCGCGAGACCGCCGAGTTCGGCCGCCTCTATTCCCACATCTGGCATTCCCTCGGCGAAGAATTCCGCCGCACCAGGGCCGACTGATCATGTCCAACAGCCGCACCGTCATCCTGCTCTGGCAACTGGCCATTCTCGCAGCCATTCTCGTCATCTGGCAGTGGGGCTTCGAATGGAGCAGGGCGCTGCTGCCGAAGGCCTACGTGCCGAAGATCCTCGATCCCTATTTCGTCGCCAAGCCATCGCTGATCTGGCAAAGTTTTCTGCGGCTTGGCTGCTTCTCCGACGCGGCCGGCTTTTCCGCCTGCATCACGGGTAGCGACAACAATCTGTGGCTTGCGACGCTCGTCACCCTGAAGAACACCTGGTGGGGCTTTCTGTTCGGCTCGGCGAGCGGCATCGCGGCCGGCCTGGTCCTCGGCCGTTCGGACTTCCTTGCCCGCGTGTTCGGACCCTACATCGTGGCGCTCAACTCGATACCGCGCATCGCGCTGGTGCCCCTCGTCATCCTGATCTTCGGCCTCGGCGATCTCTCCAAGATCGCGACGGCATGGCTCGTCGTGTTCTTCGTGGTGTTCTTCAACACCTTCGAGGGAACGCGTGCGGTCGACCGCGATCAGATCGCCGCCGCCCGTCTGCTCGGCGCCAGCGAATTCACGGTGCTGCGCACGGTCGTGATTCCCTCCGCGCTCGCCTGGGTGTTTGCGTCGCTGCTGCCGGCGGTGTCGTTTGCGCTGATCGGCGTCATCGTCGGAGAATTCATCGGCGCCGAACGCGGGCTCGGCAAGCTCATCATCGAGGCCGAGGCCCGCGCCAATGCCAGCGAGATGATGGTCGCCATCTTCGTCATGATGTTCGTCGGGATCCTGTTGGCGATTGCGGTGCGCTCGCTGCAGTCCTACCTGTTGCGATGGCAGCCGCAATTCGAGCCGTCGGCGTAGAGCATGGTCCGGAAAAGTGTGCAGCGGTTTTCCGGAAAGATCATGCTCGAACAGTAGAGTCCGACGTCATCGGCTGAACCGTGCCACCAGCTCCACGTGCGGCGTGTGGCGGAACTGATCGACCGGCACCACCGTTTCCAGCCGATAGCCTCCGTCCATCAGCAGCCGCGCGTCGCGGGCAAAGGTTGCGGCGTTGCAGGACACCGCGACCACGACGGGCACCTTGCTCGCGGCGAGCTTGAGCGCCTGTGCCTGCGCGCCCTGGCGCGGCGGGTCGAACACCACGGCGTCGAAGTCGCGCAGCTCCTGCGGCACCAGGGGGCGGCGGAACAGGTCGCGCGGCTCGCACCTGATCGGCTTCAGGCCCGGTGTGCGCGCGGCTTTCGTGAGGGCCGCGATGGCACCGGCGTCGCTGTCATAGGCGGTAACGCGGGCCTTCTCGGCGAGCCGCAGAGCGAACGGGCCGACGCCGCAGAAGAGATCGGCGACCTCCTTGGCTTTGCCGATGCGCTCAGTGACGAGCGCCGCAAGCGTCTCCTCGCCCGCCACCGTCGCCTGCAGGAATGAACCTGGCGGCAGCGTCACCTCCGCGCGGCCCATCTTCACCGTCGGTGGCAGGCGCTGCAGCACCAGCTCGCCGTGCCGCGTCAGTCGTGCCAGGCGATGCTGCTCGGCGACGCGCGACAGCGCCGCGACCAGCGGCGTCGGCAGCGGGCCGGAGCCGCGCACGTCGACGTCGAGGCCGTTGGCGGTCGCAGTGACCTGGATGTCGAGCGGCTTCGTCACCGGCATCTTGGAGGTCAGCGGCTCGGCCAGTGCCCAGGCGGCATCGAGCGCCCCCTCGAGTGTGGGATCGAGGATGGGACAGCGATGAATCGGAATGACGTCATGCGAGCTCGCTGCGGAGAAGCCGACCTTGAGGATGTCATGCGTGCCGAACCGGCCGTGCAGCGTGATGCGGCGGCGTCCGGCGCCGTGGGCATCGACCAGCGGCGCCACCTCGCAATCGACGCCGGCCTGCGCCAGCGTGTCCACCACGATATCGCGTTTCCAGGCGCGATACGGCTCGGCCGTCCAATGCTGGATGGCGCAGCCGCCACAGACGCCGAAATGCGGACAGAATGGCGCGATGCGTTCGGGACTTGCGACCTCCACCGCGAGCAGCTTGCGGCGGTCGGGATGGTGGCCCACGACGTGATCGACTTCGACGGTCTCACCGCCGAGCGTGTAGGGCACGTAGATTGCTTCGCCGGCGTCGAGGCTGACGCCGTCGCCGCGATGGCCGACATGATCGATGGTCAGCCGTTCAACCACGGCGCGCGCCCAGAAAGAATTCGATATTGCCGTCACCGCCGGTGATCGAGGAGCGGAACACCTCGATGTCTGTGCAGCCGAGCGAAGCGGCAAAGGCCGCGATGTCGTCGCAGATTTCCTGGTGCACGGCGGCGTTGCGGATGATGCCCTTCTTGTTGTGCTTCCGGTCCGCCTCGAATTGCGGCTTGATCAGCGCCAACAGGCTCATCGGCGCGGCCGCCAGCGACAGTGCCACCGGCAGCACCGCCTTCAGCGAGATGAAGCTGACATCGATGACGACCACATCGGGCCGCGCCGGCAGGCGCTTGCCCTCGTAACTGCGGATGTCGGTCTCCTCCATCGAGACGATCTTGGGATGATCGCGCAGCGAGGGATGCAGCTGGCTGCTGCCGACATCGATTGCGAACACCAGGCTGGCGCCGTTCGCCAGCAGCACCTCGGTGAAGCCTCCGGTGGAGGCGCCGACGTCGAGGCAGACGTGGTCCTCGATATCAATCGGGTAGCGCTCCAGCGCTCCGGCGAGCTTGACGCCGCCGCGGGAGACGTAGGGGTGCGCGGGCTCGGCCTGGATCACCGCGTCCTCAGCGATCGTCTGCGACGGTTTCGAAACCTGCTTGTCGTCAGCCGTGACGAGCCCGGCTTCGATCGCCGCGCGTGCACGCGCCCGGCTCTCGAACAGGCCGCGCTCGACCAGCAATGTATCAGCGCGCTTGCGGGGACGGGGCATCGGATCTCCGGGGCGGTGAAACGCTAAAGCATGATCCGGAAAAGTGCGAAGCGGTTTTCCGGAAAGATCATGCGTAAACAACAAGCTAAAGCGCGATGACGATTCATCCAAATCTCATCGCGCTTTAATGTAGCGATCAATCGCGCGGCCGCCATCCGGACTCAAGCCTCGAACTCGGCAGATCGTGCTGGACATCGATGGGGGCATCATGGCCGGCAGCACCAGCGGGTGGCTGACACGGCCGACATTTTCATGAAGCGAGGAGTGCTGGGATCGAGATCTGCGCCACAGCGCATGCTCTGCTCCCTCCCTCGCTTGCGGGGAAGGCTCGGGGAGAGGGTGTCTCCGCGAGGAAGAACTTTCTACAGGAGAAAGCCCTCACCCGAAGCTGAGCGTCACCTCTCCCGCAAGAGAAGCGGGAGAGGTGAAACCATCAGGCCAGCTTGACCGTCTCGGTCTTCACATCCTTGCCGAGCGCCTCGAACACCTTGGCGACGATGCCCTTGGCGTCGAGGCCGGCGCGGGCGTACATCGCCGCCGGCGTGTCGTGGTCCTGGAACACGTCGGGCAGCACCATCGAGCGGAACTTGACCATGCCCGTATCGAGCACGCCCTGGTCCGTCAGGAACTGCGCGACATGCGAGCCGAAGCCGCCGATTGAGCCTTCTTCGATCGTGATCAGGATCTCGTGGTCGCGCGCGAGCTTGAGCACCAGCTCGGTGTCGAGCGGCTTCATGAAGCGCGCATCGGCGATCGTGGTCGACAGGCCGTGGGCGGCAAGCTCATCAGCGGCCTTCTCGCATTCGGCGAGGCGGGTGCCGAAGGAGAGCAGGGCGATCTTGCTGCCCTGGCGGATCATGCGGCCCTTGCCGATCTCGAGCGGAATGCCGACCTCGGGCATCTCGACGCCGCGACCTTCGCCGCGCGGATAGCGCAGCGAGCTCGGACGGTCGTTGATCGCGACCTGGGTCGCCACCATGTGCACGAGCTCGGCCTCATCCGCCGCCGCCATGATCACCATGTTCGGCAGGCAGCCGAGATAGGCGTTGTCGAACGAGCCGGCATGGGTCGCGCCGTCGGCGCCGACGAGGCCCGCGCGGTCGATCGCGAAGCGGACAGGCAGACTCTGGATCGCGACGTCATGCACGATCTGATCGTAGCCGCGCTGCAGGAAGGTCGAGTAGATCGCGCAGAACGGCTTGTAGCCTTCGGTCGCAAGACCGGCGGCGAACGTCACCGCGTGCTGCTCGGCGATGCCGACGTCGAAGGTGCGGTCGGGGAAGGCCTTGTTGAAGATGTCGACGCCGGTGCCCGACGGCATCGCCGCGGTGATGGCGACGATCTTGTCGTCCTTCTGCGCTTCCTTGACGAGGCTCTGGCCGAATACGTTCTGATAGGCCGGCGCGTTCGGCTTGGCCTTGGCCTGGGTGCCGGTCGCAACGTCGAACTTGACGACGGCATGGTACTTGTCCGCGGACGCTTCCGCCGGGCCGTAGCCCTTGCCCTTCTGCGTCACGACATGGACCAGGATCGGGCCGGTCTCCATGTCGCGGACGTTCTTCAGCACGGGCAGCAGATGGTCGAGATTGTGGCCATCGATCGGGCCGACATAGTAGAAGCCGAGCTCCTCGAACAGCGTGCCGCCGTCCATCATGAAGCCGCGGGAATATTCTTCGACGCGATTGGCGCGGTTGGCGAGGATCTTGGGCAGGCGCTTGTTGATCTGCTTGGCGGCATCGCGCAGCGTGCGATAGGTCTTGCCCGAGTAGAGCCGCGACAGATAGGCGCTCATGGCGCCGACCGGCGGCGCGATCGACATGTCGTTGTCGTTGAGGATGACGATCAGGCGCGAGTTCATCGCACCGGCATTGTTCATGGCCTCATAGGCCATGCCGGCCGACATCGCGCCGTCACCGATCACGGCGATGACGTTGTTCTTGCCGCCGGAGAGGTCGCGCGCCACGGCCATGCCGAGGCCGGCGGAGATCGAGGTCGAGGAATGCGCCGCGCCGAACGGATCGTAGTCGCTCTCGCTGCGCTTGGTGAAGCCGGACAGGCCGCCGCCGGTGCGCAGCGTGCGAATGCGGTCGCGCCGGCCGGTGAGGATCTTGTGCGGATAGGCCTGGTGGCCGACGTCCCAGATCAGCCGATCGCGCGGCGTGTCAAAGACGTAGTGGATCGCGGTTGTGAGCTCGACCACGCCGAGGCCTGCGCCGAAGTGACCGCCGGTCACCGAGACTGCATCGATGGTCTCCTGCCGCAGCTCGTCGGCCACCTGGCGAATCTGCTCGACCTTGAGCTTGCGCAGGTCTTCCGGCGTCCGGATGGTGTCGAGAAGCGGCGTCTTACTGTATGCGTTCACGGCGATTTCCAATTTGTCAGCGCCGGAAGGTCATTCCGGTGCGCGATGGGTTTGCACAATATCGGCGCAGCGCGAGTCCTCAAACCGTCGGAGCCACCTGCACGGGGAATGCCCCGTCTTCAAGCTTAGGTAAGCTTAGGTGCGCTCCGGTTCAGTCTCTGTGATCCCTGTCACTCAGATCGGCTTCGTCCGTCCCAAGCCAATTTCATTAGCAATTTGAAGCGCTTGTCGTCGGTGATCGGTGCCCACGCAAGGCTTGCAAAAAGCCACACTCCGCGCAGCTTTACACCAAAGCTTGGGCCAAAGCCAACCCGCCGGACCGATTGTGGGTATGCAGGTGTAACTGGCGGGCCACATTGGTTAACCGTAGCCCGGGATAAGTGGCTCCGGCCCTGCTCGTTCCCTGGCAGGCTTTTTTGGCCTGAATGAGAGCTTTTTCGCCCTCAACGGCCGATTCTAGAAGGGGACGGCATCGATCCGCCGGCACGGAAACCGCGATGCCTTTCGAGAACGGCGCCGTGCAATCCTGAAAACGAAGCGGCGTCCACGCGCCCGTGAAGGCGTCTCGCGGGGGGCCCTGCGTCGTCAGGCGACTGAGCGGGAAAGTCTAGGCTTCACTCCGGACGATTGATTACTGGACGTCGAGCGGAGCAGTGCCCGTGGCCTGGCCGCTGGCATCGGTGGTGATCTTGTCGACGCGCGCCTCGGCTTGGCGCAGCAATTCCTCGCAGCGCCGCTTCAGGGCCTCGCCGCGCTCGTAGATCGTCACGGATTCCTCAAGCGGCACCTTGCCCTCTTCGAGCCGCTTCACGATCGTTTCGAGTTCCTCGATCGCGCGCTCGAAGGTGAGCCTGGAGACGTCGATTTGAGTATTTTCGGCCATATCCGTTTCCGATTGCCCGATTCGCTTTCACCTTGGAGAAAGCAGAGTTTTGCGGGCGTAATGTGGCGGGTGCGTCAAGCGCCCATCAGGGCGCCGACATGCGCCGTAACAGATTCTTTCAGTCCTTGCAGGTCATAGCCGCCCTCGAGCACCGAAACAATGCGGCCTCCGGCGGACTTGTCGGCGAGATCCATCAGCTTGCGCGTCACCCAGGCATAATCCTCCGCGCGCAGGTTCAGCGAAGCCAGCGGATCGCGATAGTGTGCGTCGAAGCCGGCGGAGATGATCAGGAGCTCGGGGCTGAATTTTTCGAGCTGCGGCAGGATCAGATTCTCGAACGCGGAGCGGAATTCCGGGCCGCCGTCCTCGGAGGCGAGCGGCGCATTGACGATGGTGTCGTGGTCGCCGCGCTCGCTCTTCGCGCCGGTCCCTGGAAACAGCGGCATCTGGTGCGTCGAGCAGTACATCACGGTCGGGTCCGACCAGAAGATGTCCTGCGTGCCGTTGCCGTGATGCACGTCGAAATCGACGATGGCCGCCCGCTTGATGCCGTATTTGCGCTGGGCATGGCGCGCGGCGATGGCGACGTTGTCGAAGAAGCAGAAGCCCATCGGCTTGCCGATCTCGGCATGATGGCCGGGCGGGCGCACCGCGACGAATGCGTTGCGATGCTGGCCCGCCATCACCGCTTCGGTCGCCGCCACCGCACCGCCGACGCCGCGCATCACCGCCTCCCAGGTGCCCGGCGACATCGAGGTGTCGCCGTCGATATAGACCTGCCCGCTCGTCGGGGCGATGTGGCGCAGCTCGGTGACGTAATGCTCGTTGTGGCAGAGCGTGACGAGATCGAGATCGCCCTCCGGCGCTTCCTCGCGCGCCAGGAACTGGAAGCGCTCGTGCGACAAAGCTTCTTCCACCGCGCGCAGACGATCCGGCCTCTCGGGGTGTCCCGGCGGCGTGACATGGTCGAGGCAGGCCTTATGGGAAAGGAGAAGCGTGCTCATCAGGTCGGCCTCATGGGATGCGGGCTTTCGACGTGGTTGGCCCATCGGGCGCCAAAACGCAATGCAAAACCCAATCTAAGCGCTTGGCCGGGAATGGCAAAGGGCCGCCCGTTTGATCCGGATCAATTCACGCGCAGGATGCGGGTGGGCGGTAGCGGGCCGATCGGCCCGTGCGCCCGGAAAAACGCGAACAGCGCGTCCGCGTCGTAGCCGCCATATTGCGGCGCCGTGCCCTGCTTGGCGACGGTAAACCCGTCTCCGCCGACGGCGAGGTAATCGTTGAGCGTGACGCGGTAGCCGCTTCCAGCTTCGATCGGCCTGCCGTTGAGCGTCATGTTCTCGAGGCTGACGCGCTCGCCGAATGGCTTTGATGCATCCCAGGTATAGCTGAACCCGTTCGACACCTGGAGAATCCGCGGCCGCTTCGGGTCCAGCCATTGCTGCTCGAGCATGTCCTTGAGCTGGCTGCCCGTCAGCGTCATGGTAACGAGGCGGTTGCGGAATGGCTGGCTGGCAAAGACATCGCCGAACGTGATCGCGCCATTCTCCTTCGGAACGATGTCGGTGCGGATGCCGCCGGGATTGGTGAGCGCGATGACAGCGCTGCCATCCTTCGCATCGCGGGTTGCGAGCAATTGGGCGTCGGCAATGATATCGCCAAGCGCGCTTTCGCCGGACTCGTTCGGCACGCGCGACAGCGTCTGCGTCACCGAACCGGCCGGCCGGTTGGCGATCGGCGCAGAGAGCTTGTCGTAGGCCTCGATCAATGCGGTCTGCTCGGGATCCTTGGCCAGCGAAGCGTTGGCGACGATGACATTCTCGGCCTTGGCGCCGACGATGTCGCGCGTTGTGGGATCGAGCTTGAGGTCGATCGCGGTGACCAGCGTGCCGAATTTGTCGCCGCTGGTGACGAGCCGTCCGTCGATATCGCAGACATAGGCGCGGTGGGTGTGGCCGCTGACGACGACGTCGACGGCGCGGTCGAACTTCTTGACGATATCGACGATCGGACCCGTGATGGCAGGGCATTCATTGTAGTCGCCGGCGGGTTCGCCGCCCTGATGGATCAGCACCACGATCGCTTCGACGCCGCGCGCCTTCAGCTGCGGCACGAGCGCGTTCACCGTCTCGGCCTCGTCGCGGAATTCGAGTCCGGCAATGCCCGCTGGCGAGACGATGCCGGCGGTTTCCTTCAACGTCAGCCCGATGAAGGCGACGGGGATGCCGTCGAACTCCCTGATCTCGTAGGGCGGCAGCACGCTCTTGCCGGTCGCGGTCTCGACGGTGGACGCCGCGAGGTAACGGAATCTGGCGCCCGTGAAGGGATGCGGTCCCTGGCAGCCGTCGATCGGATGGCAGCCGCCGTTCTGCATCCGCAAGAGTTCGGCCTTGCCCTCGTCGAATTCGTGATTGCCGACCGAGCTGATCGCAAGGCCCATCATCGAGAGCGACTCGATCGAGGGCTCGTCGTGGAACATCGCCGACAGGAACGGGCTCGCGCCGATCAGATCGCCGGCCGCGACGAAGATGGTGTTCTTGCGCCCTTCGCGCAGCTGCTTCACCAGTGTCGCCATGTACTCGGCGCCGCCGGCCGCCACCATCACTTTCTTGGTCTTGTCCTCAGGGTCATTGATGCGGATGCCGCCCGGCGGCGGCCGCAGATTGCCGTGGAAATCGTTGATCGCGAGAATGCGCAGCTCGACGGGGGCGGCGGTCTGGGCAGAGACGGGAAGGGCGCAGGTCAGCGCGAGTGCGGCGAGAATGGATCGGTATCGCATGGAACCGACACTAGTCGGTCCGCGCGAAGATTTCACGAAGCATTGTCGTGAACGTGCCGCACTTTCTTCCTTCTCCCCTTGTGGGAAAAGGTGGCGCGGACGAAGTCCGCGACGGATGAGGGGCCTCCTCCGAGCCCTCGATGCGGCATCGTTCGCTCACCCGTCTCGCCGCTAGCCCACAAGGAGAGAGGGAGGAGGGGCCTACCGCTTCTTCCTGTTCGCGAACGCGTTGAACGCGGCAATCGCCTCATCCGACTTCAGTCGCTCGCCGAACAGATGACCTTCCTGGTCGATGCGGCGGGTCAACTCCTCTGGCGGGGCGCGCAGCAGCTTGCGCGAGGTTGCGACGGCCTCGGCCGGCAGCCGGCAGATCTCGCGCGCCACCTTGCGCGCCTCGACCTCGGTGTGTCCCGGCGAGACCACGGTGTTGACGAAGCCTGCGGCCTGCGCCTCCGCGGCGGTGAAGGTCCGGCCCATCACCAGCAGCGCGAAGGCGCGCTGGTAGCCCATCGTGCTCGGCATCAGGAGGCTGGCGGCACCGACCGGCACGAGCCCGAGATGGATGTAAGGTGCGGAGAAGGTCGCAGCGTTCGAGGCCAGCACATAGTCGCAGTGGAACAACATCACGGTGCCCATCCCGATCGAGGCGCCGTCGACGGCTGCGATGATCGGCTTGGCATTGAGGGCGAGGGAATAGAGGAATTTGGCGCCGTTCGACAGCATCTCGGGGCGCGATGCGTCGGCGTGGAGAAAATCGTCGATGTCGTCCCCGGCGGTGAAGACGCCGGAGCCGCCGGTGATGATCATGCAGCGGATGTCCGGATTGTTCTGGGCGGTGTCGATCGCGCGGCTCATCTCCCGGTACATGTCCTGGGTGATCGCGTTCTTCTTGCCCGGACGGCGCAGGGTGATCACGCGCGTTCCGCGCTCTTCGGTGACGATGATGTTGCCATTCGGCATGAGAGCCCCCCTGCGCGCCGCGGCGCTTGCCGCTCGCGAGTGTCGCGAAGCAACAGCCTACATCATCTCACAGGCGTGCCAATGCGCTCGCTCAATCTTTCGGCGGCGAATTCCCATGAGTTTGATGCATGGCACCTGCCGCCGTCGCGTCTCGCAACAATTGGCTACAATGTTTCATTTGAAAAACCGGTGGTTGTGGGGCACGATCCGGCGCCCGTTCCATTCGATGGACTGCCCGATTTGACGATTGCGGCAACCCATATTGACGAATCCTCGCTGCACTACCGCGGCTGGCGCGTCGTGCTGGCCTGCTTCCTGATGGCCTTCTTCATGTTCGGTTTCGGGCTCTACGGCCAGGGGGTCTATCTCGCCGAGCTGCAGCGTGCCCATGGCTGGCCGGGCACGCTGGTTTCCGCGGCCAGCACCTTCTCGTTTCTCCTGACCTCCGTGCTGGTCGTCTTCACCGATGGTCTGCTCGAGCGAATCGGGTTGCGCTCGCTGATCCTGTGCGGCCTGGTGGCGCTCGGCGCCTCGACGGTGCTGCTGGCGCTGATGCAGACGCCATGGCAGCTCTATCTCGCTTACGCGCTGATGTCGGTCGGTTGGACCGGTATGGGCACCGTTGTGATTGCGATCCTGCTGAATTCCTGGTTCGAGCGCCGGCGCGGGCTCGCGCTCAGCCTCGCCTTCAACGGCGCGACCTGCGGCGGCATCATCCTCGCGCCGCTGCTGCTGTCGCTGACCGGCAGCATCGGCTTCCGTTCCGCGATGCTGGCGGCCACGCTCGCGATGATGGTGCTGGTGCTGCCGGTGGTCGTGACCTGCATCGGCTGGCCCACCGGGATGTCGCTGGCATCGGGCGGGCGTCCGCGCGCCGGCGGTGCGGCCGCACCAAGCCATCCCCGCAAAGCGTTGCTCGCCAATGCGGCGTTCTGGACCATGGTGCTGCCGATCGCGATCGCGCTGCTGGCGCAGATGGGATTCATCATCCACCAGGTGACGTTTCTGGAGCCGTTGATCGGGCGCGCCAGTGCCGGCCTTGCCGTGACCATCATGGCGGCCATGGCGATCGTCGGCCGCCTGTCGCTTGGCCTGTTCGTCGACCGGCTCGATCCGCGGGTCGCCTGTGCGGCGTCGATGACGAGCCAGGCGGCGGCACTGTTCGTGCTTCTCCAAAGCACGAGTCCGACCGTTCTGCTGGCCTGCTGTGCCGTTTACGGCTTTTCGATCGGCAACATGATCACGTTCCCGCCCTTGATCATCCAGCGCGAGATCGGCGCTGCCGCCTTCGCCGCCGCAATGGGACTGGGCACCTCGATCAGCGGCATCGTCAGCGCCTTCGGCCCTGGCATCGTCGGTCTCGTGCGCAGCCTCACGGGCAATTACACGACGGCGTTTGCGATGTGCGTCGTGCTCGATCTCGTGGCGGCCGGAGTCATGCTGTGGCGGCCGGGGAGAAGGGCGGAGGAAACGCCAAATTTATCAACGTTGCCCTGAGGTGGCCGCTTGTTCAGCGGCCCTCGAAGCGCGACGGCCCGGCTGCATCCCGGCCGTTCATCCTTCGAGGCTCGCGATGCGTTCGCATCCCGAGCCTCGCACCTCAGGATGAAGGATCAAGAGCGACGCGCCCACTTACCCCAGCAGCACCGCGTCCGCCGCTGCGACCGACTCCGCGCTCTCCGTCACGGTGCGCTCGAGCGCTCCCGCCTGCACCGCGATGTTCTCGGCAAAGAAGCGCGCGAGCGCGACGTAGCGCGCAGCGTCCGTATTGGCTTCGGCCTTGGCGGCGAGCGCCTCGGAGGCGAGCAGGCAGCCGCCGAGCGTCGCGCCGAACTGTTGCAAGTAGGGCGTCGCACCCGCAAGCGCCTCGTTTGGTGCCGAGGCAACGCGCTCCAGCAGCCATTTGCTGGTGCGCGTGACTGCCTCCAGCGCCTCGCGCAGCTTCGCACCCGTGGTGCCGAAACCGGGATCGTTGGAGGCCTCGACCTGCTTGACGGTCGCGGAGAGTTCGTCGAGCAGCGCCCACACCGCCGCGCCGCCATTGGCCGCGAGCTTGCGCGTGACGAGATCGATCGCCTGGATGCCGTTGGTGCCCTCGTAGATCGCGGTGATCCGGGCATCGCGGTAGTGCTGGGCCGCGCCGGTCTCCTCGATGAAGCCCATGCCGCCATGCACCTGCACGCCGAGATAGGCGACCTCGTTGCCGATATCGGTGGAATAGGCCTTGGCCATCGGCGTCAGCAGCGCCGCGCGTGCCGCCGCATCGGCGCGCACCTTCGCGTCCTTGGCGCGTGTCGAGACGTCGATGGCGACTGCGGTCGCATAGCAGATGGTGCGCGCGGCCGCAGTCTGCGCCCGCATCCGCATCAGCATGCGTTTGACGTCGGGATGCACGAAGATCGCATCCGAGCCGTCGCCCGTCTTGCCGACCGCGCGGCCCTGTTTGCGCTCCTGCGCATACGACAACGCCTGCTGGTAAGCGCGGTCGGCAACGCCGACGCCTTCCAGGCCGACGCCGAGGCGGGCCTGGTTCATCATCGTGAACATGCAGCGCATGCCCTGGTTCTCTTCGCCGATCAGGAAGCCGATGGCGCCGCCATGATCGCCCATGGTCATGGTGCAGGTCGGCGAAGCATGCATGCCCAGCTTGTGCTCGACACCGCTCGCATAGATGTCGTTGCGCTGCCCGAGCGAGCCGTCCTTATTGACCATGAACTTGGGCACAAGGAACAGCGAGATGCCCTTGGTGCCGGCGGGCGCATCGGGCAGACGCGCCAGCACGAAATGCACGATGTTGTCGGTCATGTCGTGCTCGCCATAGGTGATGAAGATCTTCGTCCCCTTGATGCGATAGGTGCCGTCGGGCTGCTTTTCGGCGCGGGTGCGCAGCGCGCCGACGTCGGAGCCGGCCTGCGGCTCGGTCAGCTGCATCGTGCCGGTCCATTCGCCGGAGACGAGCTTTTCGAGATAGATCTTCTTCAGCTCGTCGCTGCCATGCGCGTCCAGCGCCTCGATCGCCGATGCCGTCAGCAGCGGGCAGAGGCCGAAGGCGACATTGGCCGCGCTCCAGATCTCGGTGCAGGCGGCGTTGATCGCGAGCGGCAGGCCCTGGCCGCCGAAATCTTCGGGGCCGGACACCGCGTTCCAGCCGCCCTCGGTCCAGCGCTTGTAGGCGTCAGGCCAGCCCGGCGCGGTCGTCACCTTGCCGCCCTCGAGCTTGATGCCGTGCTCGTCGCCGACCTTGTTGAGCGGCGCCAGGACGTCGGATGCGAACTTGCCGGCTTCCTCAAGCACGGCGGCCGCGAGGTCGGCGTCGAAATCGCCATAATGGCCGGCCTCCACGGCGGCCTTGAGGCCCGCGCCATGGTTGAGCGACAGCAGCATGTCAGAAATCGGCGCGCGGTAGGTCATGGCTCACTCCCGAGGACAATTGTTGGCGCCGTATTCCCATGAAACGGGGGCGGTCTCAACTGGGTGGACGTCGGGATGGCTGGGCCGGAACGGGGCGGCCGTTGGGCTCGGAATAGTGTGTGGGCCGCCAGCGGACTGGGCCAGGGTATTTTGCCCCTCCAGACGGTTGAAATGACGCGCCGCTCCCTATAGACCGGCTGCGACCGACGGGAATCTGCGGTAGCCGGTTCTACCCCGTTCGCCGTCTGTTGGGGCGTAGCCAAGCGGTAAGGCAGCGGATTTTGATTCCGCCATTCGGAGGTTCGATCCCTCCCGCCCCAGCCAGCATACAAGCTGTTGAGTTCGTTGGGTAAGCAGCTCCATTCCTGCCAAATTTTTTGGCGCGTTTGGAAATTGAGCTTCTGATGCTCCGTCCAGAATCGAACTAAGCAACGTCCTGCATCACATGGACAATCTTGGGGTCTCTCCGGGCTTTGATCGCAATATAAACAGCAGAGGCTACTTGGGGAGGCCTCTTACGCGTTGTCGTAGAACAGAGGGTTATGGCGAGCAAATCGGATAGTCAGTCGAACTGATGCGCTTCTGCACCAAGGGGCGTCAAGCTGTAGTTCACCCAGCCGATGGCGCAGATTTAGGGCGCGGATTTAGCCATCACGAGGTAACCTCGCTACTAGCACACTCCAAATCGAACTAAGCGGCTGAGGCGGCTACGACTGGCGGTTTTGCGAGAACTGGCCCATCGCCCGACGCGCGTCAGACGATGGGCCGTCCCGGGTGGATGGCGGGACCTTAGGCCGGTATCGCCACAGACCAACTTTCAAAATTTCGGAGGCGGAGAGTCGTTCCTATCAGAGGCATTACGGACAGCCCCGCCCCCGGTCGATCGGAACATTGGAAGGGGCAGACGCACCAACAAAAACGCCGCCCGCTTAAATAAAGCGCAGGCGGCGGCTTACCAGCCCCGGGAGGGTGAGAGTAAATCCCGATGAGAATGAGTGTCCATGCGTCGTGCCAAGGTTCATCGCTCTGCCGAAAAAGCTCAGATTGGTGGCTGTAGACCCGGCGAGGTCAGCCACTTGTTAATCTCTCCGGCAGCATCGATCTGCGTGGCCTTTCGCAAGAGTTCCGTGCGGCGAATGCCAGGGGGCATCCCGTTGGCCTGTTGACGCAAATTAACGGCCTCTTGCGCGAGACGGTACTCGAACGTGGATGATTGTTTCAGGATCCGTCGGGCCGACATGTTTGGTGCTCCGCTGTAAGGTTGAGCGGGAGCGCTACTCGCGTCCACGCCACCGATAGATGCTACGGTCGCTCTGTTGTGGTGGGAACGTGCGCCTTTATCTGCGACATAGCTAGCGCTTTGTCTATTTCCTCGCACACGATCTGCAAACTGGTCCAGGGTTTCGCAGTTGCCTGAATTATTCGTCGCGCCTGGACCTCTTATCAGAACGATCAACGCGGTCCGCTCGAAATTCGGCGGGGCCTTCGAGCAGACGCTGCTTTCTCGTCGATTGCACCTTGGAGCTCGCGGAAGCGTCAGCTCTTTCATCTATCGCAGTGCCAGCCAGGTGGAGAGCACGCTTTCGCTGGCGGCCGACGCGACGAGCTTTACCATCCTCTTGCGTCATTTTACTGGCTCTCTGAATTGGAGCTATTTGAAGTACAACGTGTGAAACTCAGCAACCGCGGCAAATATTTCTCAGCTTCGCTGCGGTGCGTGCTTCTTCCGCGCGGAAAGGGTCCTTTTCGACCGACGATGAGTCGGTACTGGTCCCGGAGAGCTTCCGCGCTTTTGGAGGAGAGGCTGCGTCGTAACAGGAGAGGCGCGCGCTGGTGCTCTCGATTGAACGGCAATTCGGCTCCGCCGCAAACGCCGCTGGTGCTGTACCGAACGCTGATGCGAGGAAAAGCGCGGCCGTACACATACCTGTTCGAGCCATTGTCACGCTGAACGCCCCTTCTATCTGAAGTCTGCTCGATCGGATTTTGCCGGGCCCATGTTCGAAAGCGGCTTACCTCAGCCACGCCAGCCCTTCCGATTCCACGTGCCGCGTCTCAGATCCCTGCTACTTCTTCTTTGCGACACCGAAATCCGGCTGCCAAGCGACATCTTTCCGGCTCGGCGCCGCAGCGATCACCTTCGCCTTTTCCTTCTTCGGCTTCTTGGCTTCGCGATTGCCGCGTTGCTGGCCCTTCGCCATGTCGCTCTCCTGTGATGGTTCGAGTTCGTCGAGTTCGTTGGGCTGCAACATTCGCCCACGGGGAGTGCAGACCCTGACTTCCAAGTAGCCTTCGCGCAGCAATTTTCGCGCAAGTCGCAATGCGACCTTCGCCGTGCCGCGGCCGAGGTTCGAGCTGCCGTATTCGTTGGTCCCGCTGACCAGATACGGCACGCGTGTTGCCCTAGCCATTGAGGATGGCGGCCGCGCACACAAGAAGTAGAAGAAGCGAGGGAACAATCACCGGCGGCACGATCCATTCAGAGATGCGACCACTTGACATCGAACGCTCCTGCGAAGCCTTCGGCGGGAGCACACGTGACCCTCAGTCACCGGTCGAAGCCGTTGAGAAGTGCGGTGATGCCAGCGATCCTACGCCAGTGCTGGACTAATAGCGAGGGTTAAGTGCGCGCAGGTGTCGGCTCCGCTTAGACATCTTCATTTGCGGGGGTCACAATAGTGCTGGCTATTGCCGCGCGCGCGGCGCATGGTCGCGACCGGCAGCGTCGGTTGGGGCTTCGCTTGCGAAAGGCAGCGTGCATGACCATCCGCTCGCGGCGTGAAACCGTCTCCTTCAAACATCCGTTCCGCATCCGCGGCATCGAGCGCGTCTTGCCAGCCGGCGCCTATGAGGTCGTCACAGATGAAGAGACGATCGAGGGGCTGACCTTCTCGGCCTATCGACGTATTGCTACGATGATCACCGTTCCCGCCGAAAGCGGCCGCGGTGTCACAGAGATGCTGTCGATCGGCTCGATCGATATCGCGAGCGCCCAAGCTGTGGACGCGAGTATCGTCCATGACTGATCTGCCGGTCGATCTCGACAAGCACCGCGGCATGGCCGCGCAGAAGGCCACCGACCTTGGCTGACGTCGAGGCCAATCTCCGGGAGGTGCGCGAGCGCGAGGCTGATCTCGAAAACCGCATGATGACGGTTCCTGCAGCGTCCTGGCCGGAAGCGGCCGTGAAGGCACGCCATCTACTCAACCTCTATGCTGCAGGCCTGCCTGCCGAGGATACGCGCCATCGCGCACTGGTGGCAGCGCTGTTCGACGATTTCGCCCGGGTATCGGGGGAAAGCTGAGGCGCGCGCCGGCCGCTTGCATAATCGGCGTGACCGCGAAGCGGGCTGCGTCGCGGATGATTATTGAGGCACGACCGTGCCGGATCACTATCACTTACCTGGAGCAAGCCATGACATTGACCAGCGGCCGATTCATCAGCCACGAATATGACCGGATGATCATCCGGTTCTCGATGCATGACGGCGTCAGGTCCTTGCGCAATCTCGACCTCTGCGATGGATTACCTGGAGCGCGGGCCGCAAGTCAGGCCCGAGCAGCGGGAAGCTCAGTTCACCCGTCTAAGGGATCTTATCGAAGCGCAAGCGGCAAGCAAATATCGTGCGACGGAGTTCGAAGGCACGCCGCCGGGCATCGTGCTGCGGGGCATCGATTTCAGATGATAGCTCGTGGCATGCTAGCAAGGACTGAGTCCCACCGTTGCCTTGAACTTGGGACAGGGGTCTTGCGCGGTTCCCACCGCGCGCGGCGCGGCCGCCATACGGGAACTGCGTGCAGGTTGCCTTAGATCCCGGAAGAGACCAATAGAGCGACGCACGCGATCACGGTTGCGGTGCTTAGAGTCACCACGACAAGGGCTTGTTCGGTGCGTGCCTTGAGTTCTCCGTCATCCATCCCGCTCAACGCCGCGCTACCTCAGCGGTTTCAAACTTTGTCCGTCAGTCGTTCTACGGCGGTAAAATCACGACACCGCGAAATGATCCTGGGGAAAGGGCTTAAGGAACATACCCTGCGCCCTGCCTTGCTCGGCCAAGGGCCACGTCCAGAGTGTTCGTTGAAAACACCGTGCTTTGTTCTGCGAGGAACCCCTGCGCAACACTTTCGTTGTGCTGATCTTCCGAACAGCAAAGGATACGATTATGGACCGCGAACATGTGAAGGGCGCCGCCGACAAGGCAAAAGGCGCCATCAAAGAAGGTGCCGGTAAGCTCACTGGCGACAAGGGCATGGAAACCGAAGGCAAGATCGATAAGGCCAAGGGATCCGCCCACAACGCCGCGGGGGACGTGAAAGACGCAGCGCGGGACGCCGCTGACGCCCTCAAGAAATAAGCAGAAAAAACGAAGATCAAA
>Ga0209489_100175_pt1 | contig 100054 bp, 43 predicted proteins | sample SiratrowhiteBW_FD_187527 | JGI IMG/M metagenome (GOLD analysis project Ga0209489, IMG submission 187527) | Root nodule microbial communities of legume samples collected from California, USA - Siratro white BW (SPAdes) (version 2) | ecosystem: Host-associated > Plants > Roots > Nodule | place... | reverse complement strand
AAAAAAAAAAAAAAAAAAAAAAAAAAAAAAAAAAAAAAAAAAAAAAAAAAAAAAAAAAAAAAAAAACATGAAAAAGGCAAGGGAGCAACAGAAAAAGGAGACCATTGTGAAAAGAGAAGGAGATGCTAACAATAAAACAGAAACAAGAGAGGGAGAGAGCAAAAGGAGTGAGGCGGAGAAGAGCCGTAGCGTGAAGATACACTGGCCTTAGGGGGCATACACTGGCCTTAGGGAGCAGGGAATTGCACTTATCCAAACATTACAGGTTTTGAACCACTTCCAAGTAATCACCTCTACCATTTTATTTTTATTGTAAATATGAGTGTTGAATTTTGCTATTCTGGTTAGATTTATTTATCTTCGAACTTGGAGATTTAAGCACATGGATGAATTTATAATTTAATAGATATTCTGCTAGTTACCTTGGTTTGGGTCCATGGATGTCAACGTTTCTATCGTGAAATTAGTTTATCATTGCTTGTATTGATATATTAAGAGTAAACTCTGGTATTTGGAGGGAATATAATGTTGCTCATGGATAATGCATCCAGGGGTTGGATTGCCGCTTGCTGCAGATTTAAAAAAGAGACTTATATGCAGATATGTGGGTTAGTTTTTCTTTTCTTGTTTTCTTGTTGGATGTGGGGCCTATGGAATTTTTAGAAGCCTTACCTTTAGGCAATTCTACCATTTTTTTTCTTGTCCTGTTACAAGGAACCGATGAATTGATGAAATTATTTAGGTTGTGTTTAGTTGGACTGATTTGAGGGAATTTACTATTTAAGAAGATGGATTTGAGGGGATGAAGGCTGTTTGGTTGACTTAATTTGGGAGGATGGATGAGGAGAGATTTGCAGGATTGAATCTTCGCATCTAAAGAGATTTGCAGGGATTTGAAGGGATGAATATCGAAATTACAAAATAACCCTTGTAAATGAAGTGAAAATTACAAAATACCCTTTTGACTTTGAAAATTACAAAACACTCTTTTAAGTGGGTTTAGGGTTTGTAACAATAAATATTATATATGAAAAATAAATTGATTTATACCTAATTTTTCAAATAATTGATTTCAATAATTATATATATATTTTTTTCATTCATAAAACTTTCCTTTTTTCAAAACAGCTATAGTATAATTAATATCCCTTCAATCTACCCATACTCAATACAATCTATCTATTCATAATTATATTATTAACCTAAAATAATTAAATCACTAAAAATTATTTACTTTATAAAATAAATAATAAAAGTATATTATAAATATTATATTGTTTTCTATTTATTTTTCTTTTTTATTTTTTATCGATGAAAATATGTTTACTTAATGTTTAATTGAAGTAAATCAGAAAAAAAAATATTTTTGTCTCCTTATTTAATTCAATATATATGATGAAATTAAGGGGAAAAGATGTTATTTAAAATATTTTTTATTCATTTTAAAAATATTTTTATTTTCTTTTAAATATCAAATTATTAACACACAAAAATAAGGATGTTCACGGGTTAGATTAATTAAAATCATTACCAACCAACTAAAAAATATCTAGTTAGTTAATTCAGTTTCTATATTTTTTATATTAAAATCAATTTAATCTAATTCATTTTAATTTTTTACCATCTTATATCACAAGGGTTAATTAGTAATTTCAGAAATATATCAATTAAAAAATAAAAACAAATCTATAATATCTATCAAATCAATCTCAAACTTTCATAATCAATCTCCTCAAATCCATTCAAATCTTACCATCCATCCATTAATCCAAACAACCCTATCATCCACACACAATCTACTCAAATCCCTTCAACTTCGTCTTCTCAAATCCACTCCCTCAATCATACAAAGGCTTAAATAGTGAATTGAAATCCTGAATGATGTATAAATTGTAGGAATTGGATGAATATGTAGGAATTTGGTACACAATTAGTAAAGGCCAGTTGCAAGAAGCAGGATTAAACATTACAATTCAAAACAATAAGTTGTTGCCTTAGGGAGAGATGCATGGTAACAGTGGAGTCCACTTCCACTTTGATTATTTGTCAATTATTTTAATAATTTTGTGTGTTTTGTTAATGTGTTATATATATATATATATATATATATATATATATTAAATTTCATTAATTAAATAATTTTAGTTTGATAATTAAAATTTTTATTCAAGTATAATTTTGAAAATTATTAATTATTAGGTTGAGTATGGAACTTGTTTGATAATTAAAATTCACATTTGTGTGTTAATTTTGATATTTATTGTCATGTTAATTCTTTGATTTATGTTATTAGAATTTTCATTCATATAATAATTTTGAAAAATATTTATTATCATGTTAGGTCTCATTTTTTAATTATTTTTTTTATATAAAGTTTTGAAAATAATTAATTATCATAAAGTTTCATGTTTGTTTGATAATTAAAATTTACATTCATTAAAATTTTTGAAAATTATTAATTTTTGTGTTAAGTTTTAAAATTACTTGATAACAAAATATTAATAATAATTTCAAAACTCATTGAATATTATATTAAGTCTCATACTTATTTAATAATTAAATTTGTTAATATAAAAAGTTTATCTAAAATAAAATATCAACTAACAAAACAACTTTTTATCCAAAGAACTGTAAATCCTATTTTATATAATAAATGAAATAAATATTTCCTTTCATATTTTGTATACACATCATGGGTTTAGGAAAATAATATTTTAAAAATCATATTCATTTTTTGTACATTTATAACTTTATCCTTCCTCTACCTAATTTACTCACAAATTTAAATATGATTTTATCTCATAATTGTAATAAATTGTAGGGACAACTTCTCCTGTATTTATGTTGTCCTGTTGACCTTAGTTGCAATAGATTGCAAACATTTGTTGGAAATAATTTGTAAATTGAATTTATAATTATTTGTTGGTATGTACTCTTTTTCTTCTATTGTCTTTTATAACCAACTTTTTTTTTCTACTGTCTAAAAAACTATTCCCAAAAATCGAAAGTGTTTTTTAAAATAATCATGATCTTTTAAATAAAAATTAAAATATTAGCTATATATATATTATTATAAGTTGACATTTTAGTTTAAGGGAAAATTATAAGTATTCCTATTATCTAATTATAACATTATAAAATAATAATAAAATATTTTATATATACAATTTTCTATAACTTTATAGTATAAATTTCAATAATACTTTTTAATTAATTTTATTATTATCATAATATTTATTTAAATTTTTTATTATCATAAAAATTTACACATAATATGTTTTTACTGGTTAAAATAATATCAATTAAGAATTAAGATAAATTATTTTAAAATGGTGATACTAAACATAAAGATACTATAATTATAAAAAATTCAATAAAAATCATATTAATTTATAAAATCAAAATTCATTCAAGGTTTTCTGATTCTTTTATTAATTTAATTAACATACATCTTTATTGTAAAACCAAATTAAACAAGTATCTGATTTGATTTTCTAATGAATGAGACTCAAATACAATAGATTTTGAAAGTTGAACATTAATTTTTTTATGACTTTACTTTAATCCCTGAATTTATTAATTACTGTAATTTCAATATTTGAGAAAATGATAAATTGCCATTTAGTTTACAATTTTTAAAATTTTGAATCAAAAGGAAAAACTTGTTATGATTCTAGAAAATTTTGAAACTTTATTATTCCAAGAATAATATAAATGATAATGTTTGGCATTGTTTGAATCTGGGTGTTCCCAACAAAGTTTACATATATCTTTTTTGCAAAAGAAAAACAGGTGGCAACTAAATAACAGAAGAAGAAGGAATAATAATAAATAATAATAATTACAATAATAAAAAATTCACCAAATTTCCAACTCTGCTTCAAATTCAAGCAGTCATGTGTGTTCTCTCTCAATATATAACGTACCAAGTCCAAACTCCCTCTCCCTCCCTCTTTCTCCTTCCTCAAATCAAATCTTTCGCTGCAATATTTTCTCTCTTCTTCCCATTCCCTTCTCTTATCAGAATCTAGGGTTTATGGTTCACTCCCATGGCCGCGGAGAAGCTCAGGGATTTGACTCAACCTATTGACGTACCTTTACTCGACTCCACTGTCGCTGCCTTCTATGGCACCGGATCCAAGGAACAGGTCGCGCTTCTTCTTCCTTTTCGTCACTCTTTCTTTTTTCGCTTGCGTCTCCACTATTCAACATTCTCCTCAATTTGCCTCTCTCTGCTTCACTGTCACATTCTCTGTTCGTCTTCACTCACCGTCCCGCTTCGCCAAACTTCTACGCTTAATTGTCTCTTCACCTCTCCTAATGTGTGAGAACAGTGTTGCCGTACGGAACTTACTCACGCGCTTAGGGTTTATCAGTATTAAATTGTTTTCGCCTCTCGTATTTACTTATTCTCGAGACACTGACTTGGTTCACTAAGGTGGACTTGGGAAATAAAACTCGTGGTAGTATTGTCAATGTGGAAAACATGCCTTTTTTTTTTCTGTTTGTTTATACTTATTTTCTTGGATTTTCAAGTAACGATTCTTTATAATAATGCAGAGAACTGCTGCTGACCAGATTTTGCGCGACTTGCAAAATAATCCTGATATGTGGCTCCAAGTCATGCATATTTTACAGAACACTCAAAGCCTAAATACAAAGTACTTTGCCTTGCAGGTTAGTTCGTTTGGTGTAAATAGCTAATGTCGATTATTATTCATTTGTAAGACTTAAAACCGTTTTTGTCCTAAATAGTGAATCATACTTTTAGATTATTATACCATTTCATGCAGTCAACAAAATTGTTCTGCGATTAAAATTCAGGAGATAGTTACTTAAATTATACGCTACTGCCCAAATGGATATTCAGAACTAACTGCGTTTGTTTTTATAGAGGAATGTGATCCATTGGCATACCTGATTAAAGCATCTATAATAAAATGTTGCTTAATGAGTTCTTGAATTAAGCACAGTTCACTGTTAGAGTACACAGACATGGCCACCGCATGCAAACAATGATGGTTACCTGTGAATAAAATATGTACGAAATTGTGAGATGCAGGGACCAACTAATATTGAAGTTATTAGTATGGAACGAGAAAAAAATGGACAACTCATATTTTACCATGTTGAGAATTAAGACTTGTTAAATATATGTTTTTTTAGTGAAGGTAAGTATGCAAAAGAATCACTGTGTTGATTACAACCCAACTAGACTGAGTTATGGACAATCCAGAAAATGGAAGTTACACGCAGGGTCAGTCTTGTTCATTGAACTTAATATTTCATTAGTGTTCCATTCGTTTAAATTGGTAAACATTTTCAGCATCCAACACTCCAAAGACAACTCCCAGATTCCTATAAACCCCATGCCACATTTTTAATAGTTGTTGAGTTAAAGTGAAGAGTTATTAAAATTTTTAAAGTTGTCATGCCATAGTTTGGTCCACCAAAAAGGAGCTAAGCAACTCCATTTTTTGTTGATGGTTGGAGATTAACTTAGGCACTATGGTTTGAGACACTTTGTTTTGATGATTAATGCAAAAACACTTGAAAAGTTGACCTTTGATAAGTCTGCTCTGAACTTTGACCCAACTCTACTACTTGCTGGTGTAGTTTCTGGCCGAGCTTGGCATTTTCTGACACACTACTCCACATTGTTCTTTTTTTGGCTTCTGGTATTCTTAACCATTGTTTTCAGTCAACCTTCAGACAGGTCTCAATTAAGTACGTTCATGTCGTAATTTTGTTGCAGACCCAGGCCTCTGTTCTTTTTTTTTTTTTTTTTTTTTTTTGGTGTAGTTTGCACGCATACCTTCACAATCTGCAGCTCTCATTACCCTTTTTTGTCCCTTTTCTTGTGCTTTTCAAAATTCACTGTCCTCTGTTTTCTTCTCTTGTAATGGCATCATCTTCCCCTTTTATTTTTCAATTGCTCCATCAACTTATGTGGCAGAATGTTAACCCCCCTCAAGTTCTTTGACTTCTATTGCTGTTGACTAGTTAGTAATTCCTTAGATTTACGGTGATTGTTTGTGTATTATGATTTATGACTGTGGGTTCTTAATATATCTTTAATTTTGGGCTTTTTTTAACGTTTATCCATAAATAATATAGAAATTATGTATATCTCCCTATAATTTTTGGTGCACGGGCACTTTTGGGTTAGCCCTTCCATTCCACCCTTTGGGATTATAGCTCTAGCTTCAAATGTAATCTGTGCTAGATAACTACCACTATCAATTATACATCTAACCTATAACTATGATAATTTCAGCATTTAAAAAAAAAAAAGCAATTTACCATCAATTATAGTGCGTATGGAAGATAATTGTTTTCGTATGGATCAAGGTGTATGCGCTATATTGAGGCTTTATTAGTGATAATCGAAGTTGGAAGTATGCTTATTTTAAAGGACATAATTATTTGTTTCAGCTGTAGCTAATTAATATTTGAGTGGAAGTATTTCAAGCCAAAATTACTTTCCCAGAGGCCTAATTACTATATTTGCTAAAATCTTAACGCCTATACAATTTTGGTGTTATTTTGTTGATGTAATTTTTGACTCTTCTACTTCTTGTGTATTATGTGTGTATGTTTACACTGTTTTTTGCCTTGATTTCTGCATTCAACTGATTTATAGAGTTAAGTGCCCATGGAAGCAACATTATTAGGTATCAAACTAGTTCTCCACTTTGTCATTACAATTCTATTGTATATACAGGTTCTAGAAGGTGTAATTAAATATAGATGGAATGCGTTACCTGCTGAGCAGCGAGACGGAATGAAAAATTTCATCTCTGATGTTATTGTACAGGTATCAGCGACATCTGTAGAATGCAGAGACCATAGCTAGTGACACTTGTTGTGTTGATTTGTATGCTTAGAGTCTTTCTGTAACTTTTTCTCTTCTTTACTGATCATTTTTTGTTTAGCTATCTCGCAATGAAGTATCATTTCGAACAGAGCGGTTGTATGTCAACAAACTCAATATTATATTAGTTCAGGTATGCTTATGTTATATTGTTCAATTGACTATTTATGTCATTCTCATCCTGTTATACTGTGTACATTTTTTTTTCTGGATAAAATTTATACATTTTCTATAGTTTTCCTCTGTTTTTCTAATGGATGTGTTGGTTTCTTTTACTTTTCACTTAATAATTCTGTTGCAATCCTTGATTACATTCTTTTCTGTTTGATTAACTGCATATGAATTTTTGCTCAAATAAATCCTGCATGCACAGATTTTGAAGCATGAATGGCCGGTGAGATGGAGAAGCTTCATTCCTGACCTTGTTTCAGCAGCTAAAACAAGTGAAACAATTTGTGAGAATTGTATGGCAATATTGAAGGTATGTTCATCGTTTGTTCCATAAAAAAATTGTTCCTTTAATCAAATTGTAACATTACAAAATGTTCTTTCAGCTCTTGAGTGAAGAGGTTTTTGATTTTTCAAGAGGAGAGATGACTCAGCAGAAGATAAAAGAGCTTAAACAATCATTAAATAGGTAATAGTGAATGACTTTGTTTATAGAAAATCTTACAATTACAACATGATGTTCTTTTGGATTCTATTACATTTCTCTTGCTTTTACTTTTGGTGATATGGCATATTTTCTGGTTCAAGGAAGGACATACCATTATGGTAGCCCTGACAAACAGAAGGAGGTAATAAATTAATTAAAAGAGAGAATTCTAAATTGAATCTCTAGTAAAAACAAAATAAACTGAAATTTTTGTTGAAATGTGTAGAAAGATAAGCTTCTGTTGCCGAATATATATTTATAGAGCTGAAGCTCACATGATAGAGTTGTCAGTTATAATTGTCTGACAGTGACAGTTATAACTGACATACTGAGAGCTAAACTATGTATAAAGGAATTGCACAAATACATTTATCAGGAAAGGTATATCTCTCTCTTACAAGGGATGGCATTCTCTTTTGTGTTAGTTTATAGGTGGAACTGATTTCTCAATGCTGGATATCAATTATCTATTTTTTTATGCTCCGGATTTTCTGGCTCTAGTGGTTCATTTTAGTTATTAAGAAGTGCAGCGCTTACAAATTGCTAAGAATTATACGTGACTGTTTGCAGTGAATTTCAGCTCATACATGAGTTGTGCTTATATGTGTTATCGGTGTCCCAAAGAACTGAGCTCATATGTGCAACACTGTCTACATTGCATGCCTTCTTATCATGGATTCCTTTGGGCTATATATTTGAATCACCATTGGTAGGTTCAGTTTTCTGCTCAAGTAACACTGCAATTGAGGAATTCTGAAATCTTTTGGTTGTTTGTTCATTACAGCTCGAGACACTGCTAAAATTTTTCCCAATTCCTGCATATCAAAACCTGACGTTGCAATGTTTAACTGAGGTATGCTCCATCCTCTATGTGCTTATGATTTTACCTGAAACTTTCAAGATGAATATCATTATCTTTTAATGTTCACAGGTTGCAGTCCTTCAATTTCGGAATTACTATGATGCCCATGTTAAGATGTATAACATATTCATGGTTCAGTTGCAGGTGTGTTTTAATAATACCTTTCTGTTCCACATTGTATTTGCCTATTTGCCTCATCGTATTCGTATATATATTTTGTTCTACTTTGATTATGTGATAATTTATTTGGTTGATTCTGGGATAATGTTATGTTTAATGCAGAGCATAATTCCGCTCACTACTAATATACCTGAGGCATATGCACATGGTTCAAGTGAGGAACAAGTACGTCTATGTAATTTGGCTATAAGCTAGCCTGATTTACTACTAAATTACTTGTTATGCATCTCTCTGACTGTTTTTCTCCCTGTTTAGGCATTTATACAAAATGTGGCGCTGTTCTTCACATCATTTTTCAAGGCAGGTTTATTTTTCAGTTTTATGTTATCTGTGATTACTAGGAAGGTTAATATTTATGAAATGTAATGAGACCCGGTGAAAGAATCTACCATATCATGAACCGTTGTGACTAAGTTTCCTTTGTTTTTCTTTTTGCATCTGTGCAGCAGCTCTTCCTCTTATTTCTTTTTTTCTTTATATTGCATGTATTGATTTTCTGTTTGTTTGATGAGTGTTCAAGTTTTTATTAACAAGAATAGTTGTGTGGTGATACCCTTCTGCTTATGCAGGTTCATATTCGAATTCTGGAATCCACTCAAGAGAATATATCTACTTTGCTATTAGGTCTTGAATATCTCATCAACATCTCATATGTGGATGATACTGAGGTTTTTAAGGTATGACGATGACATATATGTCTACCCTTTGCATACTTAAGTTGTGATTGCTCAAAATTGTTTTTCATTCTCAAGTTTTCCTGATAGACCTCTTTTCCTCCCCACCCCTGGAAGTGTCCTAACTTAGTGTTCTGAAATGTACAATTATGTGTACTTGTTTTCTGAAAAATATCAGGTCTGTCTGGACTACTGGAATGTCTTGGTTGCAGAACTGTTTGAGCCACACCGTAGTTTGGAGAACCCTGCAGCAGCAGCAGCAAGCATGATGGGACTTCAGGTGCTGTCTCTTTTTATGTTTCCTCATACCTTGATCTTGATTGTTAAAATGAATAGCTGGCATTGTTAAAATATGTTCCTGTCATTTTTATGTGTTTGGTATAGTTTTATGTGTTGAAGATTAAGAATTGATATTGGTATTGTTAGCTGTAACATTGTTTGTTGTGTGTCTGGTACTTATTTTGGACGTTGTTCACTACATTAATATCTTCCATTCCTTGTTTCCATACTTATCTCTTTCTAAAGAGGATTTCTTACGTCCTTTACCCATAATTGTCTTCGTAGTCTTAATAATTTCCCCTACTATGAAGCAATTAAGAGAACCATTTCTATTTTTTGTACTATTCCTTTTGTGAATACCATCTTCCCAATAAATCTATATATATTGTATAGTTGTTAATGAACTAATAAAAGTATGATGCTGTAATTGGAATCTAATGAATAAAATTAAATCTGGTAAACTTAGGTGTAATGAATAACTATGAAAAATTTCCTCCTTTTCTTCCTCTTCTTTCTTCAGTTATTTTTTTTTTTTCCCTTTAGTGCACTAACATAGGGTATTCCTATTACAGTCCGTGTTTTGAGTTCTAACATATTTATTTACAAGATATAGTTTGGATCCGTTGCCCAAAAATCATTATTTTAGAATATACATTGTCTGAAATGATTTTAAATTAATAATATTATGTTTTCAATATTTATAACAGTTTCAAATGTGTATTTTTATTCAACTTTAAATTTCCATTATTTTCCATTTGCCTCACGTGATCCTTATATACTGTTTTCATCTTTCTAAGAACGGTTAAGGTGATGATTATATTTTTCTAAATGGCAAGCAGGTGCCTGGTATGGTTGATGGGGTTGGTTCACAACTTCTTCAGCGCCGGCAACTTTATGCTGGTCCCATGTCAAAGTTGAGAATGCTTATGATCTGTCGTATGGCGAAACCGGAGGAGGTTCTCATAGTTGAAGATGAAAATGGGAATATAGTGCGCGAAACAATGAAAGACAATGCTGTTCTTGTCCAATACAAGGTAAAATATTGAAAATGTTTGAAGCCGTTCACCTCTGAAGATTGTACTTTATTGGATGATTAAAGAATAAATTTGAGAGATTTCTGTCATCATATTCTGATTAGTCAAAGTTTGATCAATTATACAGATTATGAGGGAGACTCTTATTTACTTGTCACATCTTGACCATGATGATACTGAAAAGCAGGTATGTGAATTAGAAATCGTGGATCTCTTTTGTTTTGAAGTGAGATAAAACATTAATCCTGGGCTTATCTATCTCAAATTTATATTATGAGGAAGTTTGTATTTTTTTTATTTTTTTCAAATATGAACTGGTTTTCTTTTCATCCAGGGGTAAAACTAGGATGGCTATTTATATTTGGTGTTTGTTCACAGATAATAAGAAGTTCAACTTTAAAACCGATTAAGGTTGGCCAAGTGGTTGGGGGTGTGGGCAGTTTGCACGAGGTGTTAGGTTTAAACTTCAATGATGCTATTGTACATGCGCAAAAAAAAACTGTGCTTCATTAACCCAAGGATTTAGCAATGCTGTATGGATATGCTATTTTCATATACTGACTTGCAATCAAGAAATTGATGCATTTTTGTCCCTATATAAATATCAGAATTTGAAGCAGTGGACTTTTATATTGTAACGTGCAGATGCTGAGAAAGTTAAGTAAACAACTTAGTGGTGAGGACTGGACGTGGAACAATTTGAACACACTGTGCTGGGCGATAGGATCTATATCTGGTTCCATGATGGAAGAGCAGGTATTGTGAACAACCCAATATCCATTATTGTTGTTAAAACGTAATCCTACAAGAGTGGCTGAAGGTTGAAAGATCCAAAGTTTACGGTCCTACCAAAAATACTTTTTTAATTCATAGTATGATAAATGATACTATAAATAACTATTAATATAATAAAAATTCAGTTCCAATTTTAAATGTTTGTTTGTAAGCATGAAAAAATAACAGTGAATATAACATAAAAACCAAAGAGTATAATAGAACACCCAGTGGGGAAGATATCTCGAATAGACTAATAGAATCCAACTCATTAATATTAGGGAATATAAAATAACATAGGGCACAAAATGAGACAAGAACCGCTCTTCATTGAGAAGTAACAGAGATGTGGGTCTGGGAGAAAGGGTTCTGGGTGAAATACAATGCTGGAAGAGATGCAAGGCAGAGCCCCAAGTCAATATTGATAGCTACAATCCTATAGCGTTTACACAAACTTGCGTAGCTTCCCTAAATTTGTCTAGTGGAATTCGCCCGGAAACTCTTGGGAGTTTACTTGCATAATGGAAAAAGAATATTATTTAAAAGCTTATTAATGGCATATTGGCTTAAGACGATACTATTTACACAACAGTAATTCAAATAATGTAGTAAAATAGCAAATCACAATAATTAAACATACGGCAAAAGTGACTCATAAAAACATAAGTTATTAAAGTTAAAACATTTTAAAAAGGAGTTAATTTCTTCAAATCATGTGAGTCGTGGTAAATCATTGTCATAACAAGGTCATTGGAGGCAAAAAAATCACAGTTGATTTCAACTTGTTGATGCTTCTTCACTCGAGTTTATGAGTTTGACAAACATTGTAACAGGACTAGAGCCATATAAACCCATTTTCTCTTAGAATATATCCCAAGGTATATATCAACATGAATTTTGGCTTTGTAATATGGAGTCTAAACTGCTATATCCTAAATATAATTATATTTGCATCCTCAATGTTGCTTTACTCTGTCCCTTTTATTGAATTGATGCTTGTATAACATACTTTTTGGTACATATCAGCATCAATTTTGGCTTTGTAATGTGGAGTCTAAACTGCTATATCCTAAATGTAAATATATTTGCATCCTCAATGTTGCTTTATTCTGTTCTTTTTCTTGAATTGATGCACGTATAACAATTTTCCTACTGCGTAATGTTAGTTGTATTCATAGTGTGAATAATTTGACTGAGAAATAATTCCTAAATTATTGTTTTTATTCTGATATGAAATTAGAAAATTACAGATATTGATATTTTTACAGTACAGTTGCAAACAGATGTGACAGCTAACTAAAACTCAACTGAGTCCTAATAGCTGTATCTAGCTGATTAAGCTAGCAGCCAGCTGGATTTTCTAGTCTAGGAGAATTGACTCCTGCGCAGGTACTCTGACCATTACTCCTGCGCAGGTACTCTGACCATTACAGTGCGCAGGCCCAATGGGCTAGATTACATATGTATCCTAGCAAATATCTTTTTGTTTTCTTGTGGATTCTTTTATTGGCTGTGTTATTTCGAGAAAAATAAATTAAAACTCACATCTTGGTTCTGTGGCAGGAAAACAGATTTTTGGTTATGGTCATTCGTGATTTATTAAACCTATGTGAAATCACAAAAGGAAAGGATAATAAAGCTGTTATTGCAAGTAATATCATGTAAGTGATCCTTGTGAATTCATTTGCTCTTTGTTTCTAATGATGCGTTTTCTGTGTTGAATAATGTGCAGTTTCTTCTTCTGACAGGTATGTTGTGGGGCAGTATCCACGGTTTTTAAGAGCTCATTGGAAGTTTCTCAAAACTGTTGTGAATAAGTTGTTTGAGTTTATGCACGAGACACATCCTGGAGTTCAGGTTTTGATTTTCGTTTTTTATGTTTTCTGTCAGATGTTAGTCATCTCTGATGATATTTGCATGACTTGTTTGGAATAAACCTAGGCTATGCGTGTCTTTCTCATGTTAGAAGTTTTGTTTATCTCAAATGACTTAAAGTTGAAATTTATACAACATCAATATATATTGGAGTCTGGAGAAGAGAAATATTAAATCTCACAGAACACAATAAAACAGAATTTGCTGTCCAGAGTCTTAAACCCCATTACAAACATATTTAATAATTTAATATGATGTGCCTAAAATTATATCATAAACTTTCAACACTACTGTCAGTAACCTATATAAACCATCTAAGAATAAATTTTATATTTTCTTAAAAAACCAGTATTAGATTCTTTAGTTTTAATATTCCACTTTAGTTCCTATTCTCTTTTTTCTCTTAAAATTTGATTATAGTGTATTTAACTCAATGTGCAATTTGATATTCTGATCCTCATATACCTTGTTTTGTGTTTTGCCCTTCATCTAGCTTATTTCATTTTTCTTTTTAACTAGTATTTCATTCTTCAATGATCAAGACATTTGTTTACATGTAGAATATTTTTGCTGTTCCGAATTCATTTTTGCATAATTTTGTTCATGTTTAACTTATTTTAGGATATGGCCTGCGATACATTTTTGAAAATAGTTCAGAAGTGCAAGCGTAAATTTGTAATCACCCAGGTAACATTTCATTCCTTTTCCATCCTCCCAAAAGCAAGTATATTCCGTTTCCGTATACATAATAATCATGATGTTCGTTATTATGTTAGGTTGGTGAAAATGGGCCATTTGTTTCTGAACTTCTTACTACACTTCCAAATACAATTGCAGATCTTGAACCGCATCAAATACACTCGTTCTATGAATCTGTATCCATTTTTCTCTTTAAGTTCATTGATAGTCTTATGTTATATGCTTATATTTGCGTGTGCATATTTTTAAGTGTTATTATAATATTGTAGGTTGGTCACATGATTCAAGCAGAGTCTGATGTCCAGAAGAGAGATGAATATCTTCAAAAGTTAATGGTGCTACCGAATCAGGTTATCAGCTTGATTAAGAAGCCACATTATTTCCTTTATCTGTTTATGTTATTTACATGCATGAATTCTCATCCTGCTCCATTCTTCTGCAGAGATGGATCGAAATTATTGGGAAGGCACATCAAAATGTTGATTTTCTGAAGGATCAAGATGTGATCCGAAATGTTCTTAATATATTACAGGTATAACTTTATAGTAATTTTTGTGATTCTACGGTATATTTTTTTAAAATTCCACTTTGCATGCTTGGAAGGCTTTTGAAGTGGAAATTAATTTGTTCTTTCTTGTCATCTGTAAATAAGTTCTTTGATTAATTTGTTTTTAATGTTTTATTTCCAAATTTAAAATTTCCTACACACGTCTTTGCCCTTTATCAAGGGATGAATTGTTTCTTCGTATCTTACATTTTGTTCATTCCATTATTAGTAAATGAACATAATAGAAATATTGTATTCTCTACTCTTCATGTGTGCATTATTGGCAGTTGTGTATATTTTTTGGTTTAATTCCTGCTACTGGTGTTTGACCTTCATGAGTAGCTTATTATAAGTACAGCCATAAGCCTTTGGTGAAACTTGTGGATTAACCTTACCTTGAAATAGGGCAACCTTCTCAATAAGCTAAATTTGCATAAAAAAATACATCAAATTACTTTGGTACCGAGCATTACAATAGGAATCATTATACTAGAATGTTGTACCTTGCTAGTTCTTTGATAATTACGCAGTATTTGAACACCTTTTCTTTTATTAAGTTTCTACCATGCATTGATGTGAAATTATTAGAAATATAACAATTATTTTGAAAGTATAAGCTGTTTGGTGGATACACATTAATGGTTTATATTACTTCTCTAACATGCATGTCCCTGCATGAAAGCATAAGCCTTTTGGTCTTATTATGATCATGAACAATGCGCTAGCTTTCTTACCTTTTGTTAAAATTCAATTTTTTACTACAAGAATGGGGAAGCAAGGAATGAACTCTTGACCACTTGCTAACGTAATGTAGGTTTCCTTCCAATATCGTATCACGAACCTATTATTCCAAATGGCTCAACCTGTTAGGCAAAAACACTTTCATAGTTATGTATTACATTATCTAACCCTTAATATCTCTGTCAAGTCCATAGTGTATGGCTTTTGTTTGGTTTTCCCCTCGTGATTTGAGTTTCTTCTATATTGCAGACAAATACAAGTGTTGCATCTTCTCTAGGAACATATTTCCTGCCACAGATCACATTGATTTTTTTGGACATGTTGAACGTGTACCGGTATATTCTGTTGACTGAAACGTCTTTATATTATTTTGGCATGGATTCTTGTTTTTTGCAACAAATATATACATTAGATTCTTTTATTCTCCCATTAATAATGAATAATATGTTTTACCTGCAACAGAATGTATAGTGAGCTTATATCGAAAAGTATTGCTGAGGGTGGACCTTTTGCTTCTAAAACATCCTATGTGAAACTTCTACGGTGGGTTTGATTGATATTACATTGAGTTTGTACTAACAAGATTACTGTTAACCTTGAGTGTTGTTATTTATGCAGTTCGGTTAAGAGAGAAACACTTAAACTTGTTGATACATTCTTGGACAAGGCTGAGGATCAACCACAAATTGCTAAACATTTTGTGTCACCAATGATGGATCCTGTTCTTGGAGATTATGCTAGGAATGTGCCTGATGCAAGAGAATCAGAGGTCTTGACACTTTTTGCCACAATTATAAACAAGTACGTCAGTTTTTATCTTTTTTTGTTAGTTGATTTATTGAGCTTTAACACTCGAGATTCTACATTATATTATTCTTTAGTATCTAATGTCCACCCTCAGCCAAAATAAGCTTGTGGGAAGAGAATGCTAAATGTTTGCTATTTTAATTACAAGCTGTATGTATTACTCAGATCTCTCTCTCTCATATACTCTGCAGATATAAAGCTGCGATGGTTGAAGATGTCCCACGCATATTTGAAGCTGTTTTTCAGTGCACACTGGAGGTAATTGTCTAGGATGTGAAGGCCATAGATGATCATAATTCCCTTACGTTGACTTCCAGCATGGCAACCCACATTTATATTCCCTAGTTGAATAAGCTTTTTTCTGGTCTGGTTTTTGTTAGTCTATGCTTAATTTTACAGAAACTGTTTGACATGGTTTAGAAGTTTTGTTTTTGATTCATTATCAGTTATATTCTATCAATTTTGATGGTGTATAATTATTGGATATCTGCACCTAAATATCAACTGATTTGTAATTATTCTTTTATTCTGTTACACAGATGATTACAAAGAATTTTGAAGACTACCCAGAGCATCGGCTAAAGTTCTTCTCATTACTGCGTGCCATAGCTACTCATTGTTTCCCTGCTTTGATCTGCTTGTCTAGTCAGGTGGTGTTTCTTTCCTAGTACTCTGCCTATGCTAAAACAATTGTGCGGCAGTTTATTTAATCTTGTTTAAAGTTGACAGTGACTGTTCTTCCAAATTTATTTTTTGTAGTCTGATTGTTTGTAATCTGTTTCAGCAACTGAAGCTTGTTATGGATTCAATAATATGGGCATTTCGGCATACAGAAAGGAATATTGCTGAGACTGGGCTAAACCTCTTGTTTGAGATGCTAAAGAAGTTTCAGGTGTGGTCTTTGTATATTATTTAATCCATATCTCACTTCATTTCCAAAGCTGTGAAACAATTTGTTCATACTTAAAATACATGTTTCTAAAATAAGCAATTTTAAGAAAAATAACTTATTTCAGTAGCAGATGAAGGACTGTGTTTTTTGTGCTTTTTTTTTTTCTAAGAAGTTCCTGTTGAATAAAATACGCAATTCTGCTCATTTTGTGCTTGTCTGACCTGCTTGTTTTAATAATAAGCAAATCCTATCTACTTTTAAAATAAGTGATTATTTTTAAAAGTGCTTATTTCTAGAACACTTATTTTAAGCTAAACAAACTGTCCCAAGTTTCCTTAAAAAAACCTGAAAACTGCTTATGAAATAAACAAATTAGACATAAAGAAGTAGAAATTTACATATTTTATTAAAAAAAAAAAAAACACTTTTCAAACAAACTGGCCTTTTATTTTTCATATTTTTTCTTGTTTGTTATTGTCCCTCACTTTCCTGTTCTGGATGATTCTGATCCTCTCTCAACTTTATCCTCATTTTTCTAAGAGATTTTTATGTTTAATGTTTGTTTGCATATATTAAACAGGTATCAGAGTTCTGTAATCAGTTTTATAGGACGTACTTTTTGACAATTGAGCAAGAGATATTTGCTGTCTTGACAGACACTTTTCATAAGCCTGGGTTCAAGTTACATGTCTTGGTGCTTCAGCATTTGTTCTGTCTGGTACAGTTTCAAAATCGAACTTTGATTTTTGTTTCATTAGTCAGTGAAAATTTGCTATAACAGTTTGACATTTATCAGGCTGACTCTGGTTCCCTAACCGAGCCTCTTTGGGATGTTGCTACAAATCCTTATCCTTACCCAAGTAATGCAGCTTTTGTACGTGAGATCACAATAAAACTTTTAAGCACTTCATTTCCGAACATGACTGCTTCAGAGGTAATTGAGGAGAAACAACTAATATTATAAACCCTTTGCCCGAATAGAAGACTAATTACAATAAATTTGCAGGTTACTCAATTTGTTAATGGACTTTTTGAGTCGACAAATGACATTGGCATATTTAAAACTCACATTCGAGATTTTCTTGTACAGTCAAAAGAATTTTCAGCTCAGGTAATGCTTTATATGTAGTACTGTTTGTTTTACCTAATTTCACCAGCACCACAATTGGGAAGTTTGAACTTGTGCCAATAGAATATTGACTACTGCATCATTTTTTTGCTAAACTAAGCTGGTACAGGTGATAGTTGTTTAAATTTCTGCAAGCTTTTGCGCATTTTCCTTTTTAAATTTCTTGAAATCAAACTTTTCACCTTTTAAACCTTATACCAGCTGAAAAAACAGCTGAAAGAAAACTATTTTGTTTAAAATAATTATTCTCTTCTCTCGTTAAAAGCATCTGTTTGGTAAATGACCTAAAAAAATCCCAGTCTTTTCAATACGTAACTTCATTGATTCCGTAACTTCTAATTTCTTAATGTGGGTGGTTGTTATTTTGGTTTGCATCCCTTAGATTATTTGACGCTACAAGTGTATCTTTATGTGTTAGACTTATGTTTCTAGTGTATTTGTGCAACTACTAAGGTTTGTTAATTGTCTCCCTCTACCGCAGGATAACAAAGATCTTTATGCTGAAGAGGCTGCAGCTCAGAGACAGAGGGAACGACAAAGAATGCTTTCTATTCCAGGACTTGTTGCCCCGAGCGAGTTGCAAGATGAAATGGTTGACTCGTAGTAGGTTATCTAAAATACGGAAGTTAACACATCACACCGGGCTTTCTGACTTGTGTCACAGGCGCCTTGATTCAATCAAATACCGGACGGTTTGCGAACACATGCAGCATTTTCCTCTCTAAAATCTTGTTTTCCTGCTTTCCCAATGTATCATGTTGGGACTGGTTCCTGGTTTCAGAGGTTTGGCTAGTTGGGATACTGCCCTGTCTATCGGGTTAGTGTCAGATTACGCAGTTGCTAATTTAGGATATGATAGTACTCATTTGGGAGGTATTCATTAAGGCAGCTTTCCATAGAATCACAGGATGGATCAGTCAATTTTAAGTATTGATGACTCCTTAGGTGTGACGTAACCTCTGACGTTTTGTGCAGAAAAATCCTTTTGGTTGAATATTTTGTATTTTTTTTTCCACCTATTAGTTTTAGGGAAATTGATGTAACCATGATGGCATTAATATATGGTTTTCATGATATTATTATTATTATTATTATTGTTGTAGATCACTTGCCCCCGTCCTTCCAGTTGAAAGAAAAGTTGAGCTTACGTCCAATGTCTAGTCTTTTTGCTTGTATGCTGTTGAAAGTAGCAGGAAAATCTAATGGTGGAATTGAAAGTCATGCTAGGGTAAACGTACAACCTGAATTGTGGTGGAACAAGGTGGTTTCAATGCTTTTGCATGTAAAGATATTTGTTACACCTTTAGTTGTTAGAGTCGTGGGTGCCAATTCCTGTTCAGCCATTGTAATTAGTAGCACTCGTTGAGCACCACCACCGGTCGTTTAATCAGATTGTACGGTTAGTTTTTTTTTTTTTTTTTATACAGTATAGTTTTAAAAGTTCGTATTTTTTATTTAATTGACAATCTAATATTTATTTTAAAAGTACAAAATCTGAACTCAATTTAAAGAAAATATTTGCTTTAATGGAATTTGCTTTTCAAGGTTATCGTAGGAAGCGACAAAATAAATAGGGTTTTCTGGATTGAGAAAATATTTTAATTTTAATCTGTTATCAATGCCGATAAAAAAAATCATTTTTCGTAAAAGAATGTGAAATGTTTTCATAAATGATTTTCTAAATCTTCACTTTTTGGTTGATTTAATCAATTGTTTGAAATAAAATAAAACCTACATCCAAACTTACGTTCTTTTACAAGTTTATTTACCCAAAATTTTGGAGCCATGATCTTGTATCCTAAGATTTCAAGTGTCACGTCTCATTTATTGTATACATTACAAATACTTTTTTATAACACCTCGATTTACTACATAAGTTTTTATACATACATTATAATATACAGATATAAGAAATACTACTTTACGATCTCAATAAATAAATTAAGATATTTATATTTTCAATCTAAAATACAAGTATGAAATTCAACACATCTCATTTGAGATTGAAATGTGACTTTTTGAAACATCTTTAGTAAAAATCGATTTTAATTTATTATGTTAATTAGATGTAAGATATTTTTTAATTTTTTCACTATCTAATATCTTAATTTACATATCACATAAGTAATAATAAAGTTATAATATCTCTTTTATTTAGTAAATACACATATTTAATATTTAAACCTTATACATCTAATATAATTTTAGATATATCTCATCATATACATTCATAAAAGAGTAAAACATCAATAAAAAAGTTATATATGACATAGATAGTAATATATATATTACACACATAATTTATCAAATCATTTATATTTATATACATTTTATCAAACATGTCTCATAACATAGTGATTTATCAACATAGATAAGTTTCACTTGAGCGAACTCCTCTTACTTAAATAACTTGATCTTTTATATTGAAGTAAAGATTTCTTTGCTTAAGTGATCTCATGATGCTTAAGCAATATGAGATAAGAATTATGTTATATCTCTTCCTCGCTCAATCGCCTCACGTTCTCGTTTGAACATATATTACTTAAAAAATATGTATATTAAATCACTTCAAACAAGTTTTAGAAACACAAAACTCATTGGTTGACTAACATTTAAGCATCCTAGTGTAGTTGTATGATCTTTAAAATTTTTAAATTTTTGTAATACCAACAACTAACATATAACTCAAATGTCATCATTTTTAATAAAGAGAAAGTTGTCTCAGTATGTCACTTATTCAAGTTACAAGCATTTAGTTAACATTTTCACTCTTATAATAAAGATAATCATTACAAATCATTTGGATATGTTTGAATTCTAAGTGTGATATTTAACATGAAAGAATCATATTTTATATAATAAAAAAATAACAACTTGAATAACATCCAAACTATACTTGAATTCATTCAATGCATCAACAATATTGATATTCATATCCAAAAAAATTACCAATATCATAAATACTTCTTATTACATCTAAACACATAAGTAAAAATATGTATATTTCAACTTCTATATACATAATAACATAATTATTATATACTTCACACATTTAAACAATCATTTTATTATTAAATGTAAATATTAATTTTCCTGACTTTAAGGTAACATACTTACTAGCTAAAACTTCTTTTTGTCAAACCTACTATACATCGAACAAAGCTCCAAGTAAACTATCAAATATCAATTCCTATATCATTTAACACCCTTTTAAAAAAACCACCCAGAGAGAAAAAAAATGAAAATTAAATTAAGAATAACAAAATGCGCCAAACATGTCACATCTTTATTTTATTTTATGATTTTGTTATTTTTTATTATATATATATATATATATATATATATATATTAATTATAAATACATTAATCATACAAATTTTCTAAGTGTTTAATCGATTAATTAATTCTCTGATTTTATAAGTTAAAAAAAATTAGTATATTTACATATCAAATTACTCTATTATAATTAATAATCAAAACTTAATTAAAAAAAATGTTAATAATTTAAATTACTACATACTACATCATTAATGTAATATAATACAAATAAGTCAATATTTTAAATTATTTTTTATTTCAATTTTTAATTACATAAATGTGCCATTAGACTAAAACATTAAAAATATCAACCCCTCATGCAAAATTATGATAACTTCACCATTTTTCCATCCCTGAATTAAACAATTTATCAAAATCATAATTTTGATTTTTCAATGTTGCTCCCATTGGTTACTCTCATTCTTGCTACTTCCCCCACACTGCAATATGTAACACCACAATCTCTTGATTGTTACCTAAACTTAAAACAGTTTAGAGAATATGAATTTTAAAAAACAATTTTTTGAATGAAATAAAGAAAAAACATCTATATTTTATATACAAACTTTCTTTTATGTAAATAAAATTACAACTTATCTTATTTCATAATTAAGTTTAATATCTTACTTTCGCAATTTATTTACGATATATTGGAATCAATTGTATGCTTCAGGTTAGAATAATTTCAGAATTTTTTAGAAAACGGTTATTTCATATTTATTTACAATTAAATAAGATAATTATATTTAAAAATAATTAATTGATGAAAAGTAAATAGTTTCTTATCATAATAAAATTTCTGAACTTTTTTAGTTTTCATATGATTTGAAAAATTATCACAAAACATAAAAATGGAAAAAAATTTGACTTTTGTTTGGAGAGTAATTATTAAAGTAAAAACTAATAATACAAATGGCCGTATATATTACTGGATAAATGATTTTCACGGGATAATGACGAGTAAGGTGTGTTTGGGCTGATTTTGATTTTTCTTTTTCATTTTTTTTTATACTTTATTTATATAGATTGATTTAAATTTCAAACATTTAGTTTGGACATGAAACTTACTTTCTACTATATATAAAACGATAAATTGAAATATATATTTAAAATTGTAATATTAACACCGTGAAAATAAATTTTGATTAATTTTAAGTATTTAATAATTAGAAATAAAATTATTTAATAATCAAAAATATAAATAAAGGAGGAAGGAGAAAACGAGAGAAAAAAGGATAACAGAGAGACGAGAAAAGAATCCAGATAGAAAACAAGAAAAAAAGAAAGTAGAGAAAAAAGAGTCAAAAGATAATATATTTTATCACAAAATATATTTGTTTTTGAAAAAAGCAATTATTCTTTGAAATTTCTTAGTATAATTTCAGGATAGAAATAACTATTAAAGAAATTATCTTATATATTGATGCGTTAGTTTCAAAGGCAATAGTGGGTTAAGACACTGCTTAAACACATATATTTACACGTATTGAAGACCACTCACAGCGGAATTAATAATATTCACAGCGTCACCATCTCTAGAATCCTAACAAGACAAAAAAAATAAACTCATTTGTTAAATAATAATTTAATTTTAAACATGGTATTTGTATTTTTTTATCCCATTTAAATTTTAATTTATTTTTTTATGTTATGATCATATTTATTTTAGTTACACAGTTTGCTATAATCTTGGTTATTATTATTATTATTATTATTATTATAGAATAAATCGAACAGAATACTATTTTACTGTCCAGAAATGTAGCATCCATTTTTTTAATTTAGTGAGTACATGAAGTAGTAATTTTACAATGCGTGATGTTATAATAAAAATAAACGATAAAAAAGCTCAATCAAAAACTTTTTGTATATATGGTATAAATTACTAATGAATGTCATTACAATTCATGAAAATGTTTTTTAGTTTAAATATAAACAAAATAGTGTAGTATATTTGTTTTTGTTTCAAATTTCAATTTCAATTCAAAATGAGGTTTGGTTGTTTGTTGGTGCTTACATAGGGAGAAAGTTCTTGGAAGGAAGGAAAAAGCCAAAGGCAGAAAAATTGGTTTGATTCTTCAGAGTTGACAGAAATTTTCTTTCATTCTCAGCTCAATTTGCAAAATCGACCAAAACCCAAATTGAAATCTTGCAGCTTTCACAATCTCAGATACTCACACACAAGCACCAGCATGGGTCAAGCTTTTCGGAAGCTCTTCGACACCTTCTTCGGCAACGCCGACATGAGGGTAAGTTCTAAGAACCCTTTTTGTTTATTCTTCTTGTTCTTGTTAAATGTTAATTTCTAAACTCAATTATTTGTTCTTTCGCTGATCCGGTTGTTCAGGTTGTGATGCTTGGTCTTGATGCTGCTGGCAAAACAACTATACTTTACAAGCTTCACATAGGAGAAGTTTTATCCACTGTTCCTACAATTGGTTGGTGGATTGATTGGGTCTAATTTTATAATTTTTAGTGTTTTTTTTTATTTGCAAGATCCCAACGCATACTTGTTCTTCCTTAAATCTCTCTTGCTTGGTTATCTGCTTTGTTTTGGTTCTTTGATTGCGTAAATTTGAGTTTTAGCAGAGCTGTATGTTTTTGTTCCTTTGACTTTGTGTTGACTGGCGAAGCTTTTTTTACAATAGAGCTGGGTTTTGTAGGAATAAGTTTGTTTTGATGAAAAGAGAATTTCCCCTCTCAGACAAAAAAATATCTACTATCAATGAGTACAAATGAAGTGAATCAATACAGACTTATACATGCAATCGTGTTTGGAGTTTCAACTAACTTAGTTGAACAAAAGCTAGAGCTGGAAATAAATTGCTGTGGTTTTTTCTTTTCTGACAGAGGGTAAAAGTCACAAATTGCTGTGCATTTTCATAACAACAAACTGTTTTTTTTTATCAGTGACAGCATGATTATAAAAGTGCTGTCAGTGAAAATATTCTATTGCCTATATCCTTAAAGTGGAACAAAAGTACATGAAAATAAAAAGGATTTTGGTGATTAATAATTAATGGATAGTTTTGATATGGTGCAAAGTTATCTTCATTTGATTGAAGCAGCTGACTGACGTGTCCACTGGAGCTCATGCAATTCTGTTTGATCGCTATACACCCACTAAACATCTTATAAATTAGAGCTTTATAAATTTAGAGCTTAACTCAACCCTACTAAACATCTTATAAATTAAGATTTGTACTCCGCTTGTATATTCTATTTTAGTTATATTACTAGTCAATGTAAGATTAAACCACCACCCTTGAAATTATAACTAAGACAACCCCCGAAGAGGGTGCAGCTAACGTAGTCAAGAGGTGATCACATCTGGTGCAAGTTTCCAACAAATTTGCAGGTATGAAGAGTTGACATACTCTGGCAGTTATTGTTAACAATCATTCTTCTAACCTTCCTTCTGTCTCTACTCAATATTTGCTTTTTCTAAATTTTCTAGCTCCAGTGGTTTATGATTTCAATAGTTGCATCCTCATAAATTGCGTCAAACTCTAAAGATGGACATGTTAATAGTTTTTTTAGTGACATTTGTTAAATGTCTGTATGGTATTGACATGGCTTGTTAATTACGGCTAGCAAATAGATCTATATATTGTTTCTCTAGGTTTATAAACTTATATTGTCTTGCAGGTTTCAATGTGGAGAAAGTTCAGTATAAGAATGTTATTTTCACGGTTTGGGACGTCGGGGGACAAGAGAAACTAAGGCCACTTTGGAGGCACTACTTTAATAACACAGATGGCCTGGTGAGAATTAATTTTCATGCTTTTATCTCAGTGAAAACAAAATTTACGTTAAGCTGGTTGTTTTGTGAAAATTTCCTTCTTTCAACATCATTAATCAGTCCAGTAGGTCTGGAACGAAAGGTTTATACTGGCATATAGTAGCAAGGTTGATACTTTTGTTGATGTGATCATTAATGCAGATCTATGTTGTTGATAGTCTGGACCGTGAGAGAATTGGTAAGGCAAAGCAGGAATTTCAGGTGATAAAATGAATTTCACTTTCATAATTGTCTTTGTATGTCATTTTGGTCAAACTTTGAATTGATTCATGGATTACTTGCAGACGATCATAAATGATCCATTTATGCTCAATAGTGTCATATTGGTGTTTGCCAACAAACAGGATATGGTATGTCTTTGTTACCTTTTTATGTGTTTTCAGTTGCACATGCTGCCATTAAGGTTATCTATGTGACTGGAGATTGCACAGCAGCCAAAACTTGTAATTGGTTGACATTGTTTACTGAATACACCAAGAGGACGTCAGAATTTCTACTATTTTAGTTTGTTTAAAATGTACTGATACATATTTCTTGTTAAGTTTTGTATTAATCAATTCATTGAAACGATTACAATTGCATGATATTAGTTAGGAGGTCTCTGAAATGTTACTGCTATCTTAAATCTTGTGTAGAACAGCAATAACTACAAAAAAGCCTTATCCCACTAGGTGAATATAATAATACTTCTCAGATGTTAAACTTTAGGAAATAGAGAGACATTAAATTGAAACGGTATGTTTTTGAGGCAGTACAAGTGTTTTATTTATACTCAAGAAAGGAAACCAATACAATAAATAGAGGAAATTTGATATCCTCTATAATGAAGATATGATATGGGAATAAATAAAAACTTTCCTAATAATACATATACAATTTATATTCCTGATTAGAAAATATTTGCAGCTTAATTTTGTACTTATAACACTCTTTCTCAAACTAGAACATATAAGTCGAATGTGCTCATATAACTTTTGGGGTGATGGCATTAGAGCCTCTTTGAGAAGATGGTTAGGAGTATGGTCCTTGCTGATCCTGTCCCTCCTGATTAAATTTCAGCAAATGGTAGAACTAGACCAGGTAGAGACATAATACAACATCTCTATAGATGACCAGAAGTAAACCGTTTGGTCTAAGAGCTATAAATCCATACTCCAAATAGCCTGCCCGGACCAGAAAACAACTTTAGTTTCATCTAGGTATAAAATTCAACTCATCCTTTTGCAATAATATTTGGAGCCATATCTGTTTTACTTCTTCCGCTATTAGGAGGGGATAATGCTTTCAATCCGTGCCAATTGTAGGCTCGTGTTTAACTTGCGCTGATTGATTGTTTGATGGGGGTATGATTGGGTTGAAAATATCTTGCTTGCTAGATATGTACCAAGTTGATGGCTGAAATTAACTTGTGGTATTGATAAAAATGTTTTTGCTAGAAATCGAGACCAAGAAAGAAGGTGTCAATAATGAAATTTTGGAATTGTTTTGTTCTCTGTGGTTTATTACATGCTGTACGAAATTATTAATCTTTTATATCTTGTAAATAGCAGACTTTTACTCCTTAACGAAGTACTCTAGTCCAACAAGTTGAGTTTTGCCTTAATATGTATATATTTTTCTTTTGTAGAGAGGAGCGATGACGCCAATGGAAGTATGTGAAGGCCTAGGTCTTTTTGATCTAAAGAATAGAAAATGGCACATACAAGGCACTTGTGCACTTAAAGGAGATGGCCTTTATGAGGGCTTGGACTGGTTGGCATCAACTCTGAAGGAAAGAAAAGCTGCTGGGTTCTCTTCAATAGGAACCTCATCCTTCTAATCTAGGTTTCAACTATCTTACTGTTCAATTTTCATAAATGAGTTACCTTCCTTTTTACCATTCCATCATTATGGGTATTGTATAGTGCAGGTGTTTTAGCCTTTGCCATTGAGCAACGTGTAAGGTCAGTTTCATTCAAGGATGTTGTAAAGAAGTAATCAAATTTTTTGGGTTGCATTAGCTTACCTCTATCTATTCCTGATGAAGTAGATAGGTGCTTTGACTTTGAAGGTGATAAGACTTTGCACAGTGTATAGAAGTTTGAGCATGAATAATGAAAACTAATTTGAATCTCACGAATTCTATTTTCAGATTGATGCCCCTTCCCTGTTTATGGTGGGCATGTATGTTTTTATTCATTTTGGCATGATTTACCCTAATCCTTCCCTTGTTTTCCTTTGTTGTGTGGCTGAGAACTTGTCGTTAGTTGATATCATAGAAGTATTAAGATTTGGATTCTCTGAAATGAGTTGCTCACTCTAGATCAATGATTAATGTTAAATCTTCATCCCTAATAAATCAAGGATGTGTCCAGATATCAACAGACGGTCTCAAATATTAGGCTTGTGATATTATCTAATGGTATGCTATTTCTTCGGTTTTTCCTACAATTTATGTTCTTATACAAATATTTACTGATAATGTAATACATTAGTTTCATGGTCTGCTTCAGATTGTTCTGGTGTGAAAGGTTAAGATATAATATTGTACTGATTTTACCATTTTTTATGACAATAATTCAAGCCTTGTGGAACTTGACTTCTAAATGATAATTGTTAAGAAAGTCATGTTTGCTTTATGAGGAAAAGAAAGTAAGAGGACTCTAAAAAAAGTATAAGAAATTAAAAAAATAATTAGAAATTAAGATGTCTTTTAAGTTTGCTTGATAAAGATGAAAATGAAAGAAAATAAATATTTTATTTTTCTTGCTTGATTGTGTACAGTAAGAGAATATATGTATAAATGTTTCAAATGAATTATTTTGTCTTTAAATCTGTAACATAAACCTATACTTTCGTTCTCTAATTAGATGGAACACATTTTTATTGATGCCAAATATTTCCTTCTTTGATACATTATGGTTTGCTTCCCTTCATAATTGTTACATCCATATTCAACACTATAAGACGGATTTAATGAGATAATCAGTGTTAACAATATGAAATAAAATTCAGAATAGTGAATTGTTTTTTTTTTTTTTATCTTTTTTGAGAATCGTGTATTAAAATCAAATTCAAAATGACATTTAGAAATAGTGAATTTTAATGTATCAAAATTATAGATAATCTTCGAAGGCCAAATTAAATACGAGTAACAGATAACAGACATCTACATAATATTTTCCTTAAATTGAACAAGATTGATAGTAATAAATCAACAAATAAATATCAAGTATCATAAATTCTAATTTACATAATTCCCGAAAATTTGTTTCTTATTGTTTAGGATGTAGGCGTGCCAAGAATAAACACAATGCAATATATATTTAACATTTAGCAACGTAAACAAGCAGCTCTCGTAGCTCAGTTGGTTAGAGCACCCGTTTAGTAAGCGGGAGGTCTTGAGTTCGACTCTCAACGAGAGCACATTTCTTGAAGCAACCTTTTTTGGTTTAACTAACTAATGTAACCCTATTCTTTACCTTTGGAAATCATTCACATTCATCACATTTCTATTAAGCAATATTTTAGTCTGGACTTGATCGTAGTGCTATTTATTTATCTATTTTTATTTGACATGCACGAAACACAAGCAAAGTGCAATAATTTTCATTCAATCGTCTGCACTCATGCCAAATTATTTTTTGGTATGGATAACAGAATACTGCAGGACATCAGACACTGTCAGTACAAACACCTCTCATGTAACACACATGCCCACACAACAAATCCTAATTTTGAACTTTCTATCTTCTCCAAATCCAAGACTAATAACAGAAGTCCCACCCAAAACTATAGTACAAGTGTATATATGTATATAACTTTTCTCTTCCTCTATGTACGAACAACAACATACAGTTACAACATTCTGGCCCAGAAAAAAAACTTGCCGATGTGACCAATTCGTTTCATGCGTATATTGAGCTTCATACAAGTTCACCATCTTTCATCTCCTATCCAGTTATTTTTCTCTTTTGGCCCTGTTGGACCTTCCTCACCATACAGCTCCACTGGAAGCTTTTTAATCAGGTAAACAAATGAATTTCGAAGCCCCCGAGGTAGAGAGTTTATTATCCTATCTAACTCAGTTTTTGAATCATAAACAACTTTAGGACCCCACTGTCTCATAAACTGCAACCACTGAGGCTCTGTGACAGCATCTCCTAGATACTCAGCTGCAACAATCTCGTATTGAACGCTGGAATCCACGTACAAATTACTACGTGCAGCATCATTCCTAATACCAATCCCAAATTTTGAAGACCCTTGGATATATGTTCCAGGGTGGGGGTAACTTGCATGTCCATTTTTTGATGAGTAGACAATAGCTTTATTACCACTAATATACTCCAATTCATAGGCATCCACCCATTTACCACCACTGTGCTGTGAGAAATATATACTCCACAACTCTCCAGAGAAATTGCATACACGAAGTGTAAAATGCTCCCAGTCACAAACATGCTCTCCGACCTTGTTAAAAGCCCTACTTCTAAGTCCAATTTTCAGAGTGGAGGGTCCATTGAAAGGGCAAAACACCCACATAGCAATATCAGTAAAAGTTCCACCAAAAGCAGGCTTCACATGAACATAAAGCTTAGCGCTATTCAAGTCCCCATGTTTGACAAAATCCCTTCTTTCATCACTTGGCAAATCTATCCAAAACTCCCCATCATTAGTTCCCCCACCTGGCAAATTTGAGCCAGCAGCATCAATGGCCTCTCCTGTATTCACGCCCTTTCTGTACAGCAAGGCTCCGTTACTGAAAAACCAATCAACAGAAGAAGGCAAGTAAACTTCCTCAGGATGAAAGAAAACAGTAGGACCATAGTGCTGTATAAGTGCATGTATTTGGTGGAGGCATGGCATTGCAGGTAGCATAGGATTCAAGTTCTTTAAGCACACAACAGGTAGCTCTTCTCCCTTGTTCCAACAACTAGTGCAGAAAAAAGTCCCTACTGAAACTCCTTTTCCCAGCATGCCACGGTCACAAGGTCTCAAACTCCACACCTGAAATGGAAACTTCGGATTTACAGAAGTAGCATCAAGCATCAGCCGGTAAGGTTCACACTTATCAGTGAGGTCAGCACGAACACAAATCATTTCATCCAAATTGGGCTTGTCAGGCCTGTTAGTGACCAAGTAGCCAAGGGCACTGTAACCTTCAGGAGGCTGAGGCACCCAAAAGTATGCAGAACCAATTGGCGATTCCCTTCTTCCTGCATTGGAACACCATACCAACATATAATCAAGGGGATTCTTCAAAGCTGGTAGCTTGTCACGGTTGCTTCTTTCAGATGAACCAGTTTCCACTTCCCTAACAACAAGCACAAAACCCCATAACGGCTTGTCGCTTGGCTGACAATAGTGACCAAGGATATGGAATCCATCAGGTATTCCCACAGGTTTATAGAATGCAACAGGCTTTCCAGTGTTGCTGTTCCAAACAAACTCAAACTCAGTGACCTTGCGCACCTCTATTTCACCAAGGTTTACAGTTCCAGAAGCAAAATCTTGTCCTGTGACTACATACACAAAATCACAGCACGGATTAATCACTAAACACAAGTAACCAAAACATGCCCAATATTATCTTTGTATAGTTTTTACATTCAGTACACATATTATACAGTGCCTTACTCTTTTTTGTACTATTCTCTAACTAGAATTGAAGTTTTTCAATCACATAGTCCATGACAAATGTTCATAGTAAATTCAATTCTGATCAAAGCACAACACTAAAATCACTCAACAACCTGCATCCAAGTTTTGACTCCAAAATATACCACATGTACTCAATTTCCTAAAAAATACTGATTCAAAGAAAGACAACCGTAAAATCACGGTATTAATAAAAATATATAATAATGAAAATATATGAAATAGCAAGTTTAGAAGATTTATGAAGAGTGTGTTGGGGAATAATAACCTTGAGGCCATTGGGGAAGCGGATAGGAAAGTGAAAAGGCTTGGGGGAGAGTGATGATAGTGTTGTTTATCCCTTTCCGAAAGCAGTTGAATTTGAAGCGAAACATTTGGAGGAGATGCAATAGTTGCGGAAACAGAGACAACAAATAGAACAAAAACCTCAAGAATCGCTGCTTTACACCCATGTTCAGATTAGATCGCGCAAAACCCATCATTATCAATTGCTTAAAATCAGGGTTGAACAGTCATTTTCTTTTCAAAGGCTGATAAATTTGCGGGACCCCCTTTCTGCCACTCTCTCTCTTCCACCGAACTTGCAGAGAAAGAAGAACTTGTTCCCAGTTATTCATACCTTCTTGCGTGTTATTTCTTTCTTAATCATTGATTCTTCTCTTCGCTGTGTTTGATTCTCCAACAAATTCCTTTCCTTTTCCCTGTTTTGCTCTGTCCCAAATTCCATTATAAGTGACTTTCCTTCTGTTAAACTATTTTTTTATTGTTCTTCTGATATTGTTTAGGAAAATCTTCAATGATACAAATTTTTTATTTTACAAAAGAATATATATTAGTGCAAAGTGAAGGAGCATGTGACTTAAATATAAAACTAAGGATAAAGACCATAGAATAAACCAAATATGAACAAAACTAACTAACTTGCTAAAATAGTTTACTTTTATTTTTTAAGATCTAGAAGATAAGAGACACTTTCGCGGACAATAGAAGGTTGAAAATAGGAATTAACATGTTTGGTATTATTTTAAACGAGTTACTAACACGTGCATATGTGAATGAAAGTATTATATTACATATAAATAGAATGAAACTCAAAAAGCAACATGAAAACTAACCAAAATTTAATACAGGCTAAACTATTTTTACGTCCATCTCTTTTCTAAAATTTGATATTGTCATTGTTAAACAAATTTAATTTTTAAAATTGTTTAAATATTTTTTTTATCTAGTTGAAACCAACTAAGTTAGTGAAACAAAATATGATTATTCTTATTATAATTTATATTATTATCTTTATTGTTACTACTAATAAGATAATATATCTTAAAAGAGTACCCATGATCCATATTTTATTAGGAAATATAGAGAAAGAAAAGGAATGAAGGAGGGAAAAAAAATTAAAAATATTGGAGACAAACAAAGCTTTGATGAGTTGTGGAATATATTTTGTTGTTGTTAAATATATGCATAATAAATAAAAACTAAAATGAATCCTCTAGAATTGTATCGCAGAGTGAAGGTAACGTGGCTCGTTTTCGCTCCACATTCTAACCGCATTTGGCTAAATGCCATTCACTATCACATTTCAAATGCATATATATTAAAAAAGAAAAATAAAGGGTAAATGTAAGTGATGGATTTGGTCTTTAAAAAATCCTGTTAAGTTGTTTCTTTTAAAAGAATAAAAGATCTTTAAATATTAAAAAAATCTTTCTGCTAAGTTAAATTATTAAGTTTTGTAGAGCTATTTTATTGTTAAACTAAATTAAGGACGATTTTGTATTAAATTATAATATTTACAAACTAATTTGTAGTTTTAAATATTTAGGGACAACATATAATTTTTTGTTTTTTCAAATGACTAAATTGATAGTATGTGAAATATTTAAGGACCAATGATTAATAAAAAAAAATTATTTGATGTGAATTCATTTTCATTAAATAATGTTGAGAAAAGTTACTTTTCTCTACAAAATTTTACAATAAAAATTAAAAATACTAATTTTCTTCATATTGTCATTTACTTAAATTTATTTTCACGATAATTTTGAAATAAACTTTCCTCTAAAAATCACTTTTAATTGAAATCGTTTTCATGACTAACAATTATTCCAACCAGAAAAAATATTAAAAGAAAAAATATAAAAATGAAATTGATTAAATTTATAAGCTAAAATTAACTTATTTTAGAAAAAAAAAATAAAAGTTCAAAGAAATAATGCAAAAAAATCAATAAATCAATTAACATATAAATTATTTTAACTACACTATTTTCATTCAGTAAATTGCACCGTGAATTTGTCCATTAAAATTATCAAATTTGGTCTATGTATAACATGAACAGTCCATCATCATCAACAATCAATAATATTTTTACCAAAAATATTGGAACGCATGTGACATAACTATTAAACTCAAAATTTTATATAATACTTTATATATATATAAAGATTTTTGCATAAGATCTTAACTAACTAAAATACTTTAGTGATTAATTTATTATTTTCTTTAATAATGATATTAGCACGGTTTGATAGATTTTACTTGGAAGTATTATTATCTTACAGAAAAAAAAAAGATATCGTAATGAAAATTTATGATATAATGTTTATTTAATTATAAATTATCTCGTATAATAAATATTTTTTTAAAGTAAATTATGTGAAAATTTATTAATAATAATAAATACGACCATGATGTAAAATTACACTGCAAAAGTATTTTACCTAGTCATTATCCTCTTTATTATTTTCTATTTTTAAAATTAGATTAAGTACATTCAGCCAAAATATATTTAAATAAAATACAATTTGTTTTAGGATGGTCATGGCACTGGTTCTAAAGCCAGCGTCCTATCCTCTGGAATACGAAGTGTTGTAAACCAAGTGGTGAAGAAGAGATTCATTGCACTAAAATACAAAAAGAGATTTCAATGAGAAAATCAGCAACCATCAGCCATAGATTCCCTTTTCCCCTTTTCAACCACTCATTTTCTCTCTCACGCCATTTTCCCGGGCAAATAACCGTCTCTTCCGTCATCACTATTTACTTCACTATTATTAAACAGCTATGAGCATGAGCGTGCTCTCATGCCAACGCTCAAAAATGTTAGCAGCTCAAAACAAATCTCCATTTCTTCGCAGATTCCGATCCTTCAAACCTAACCGTTCCAGATTCCGCTGTTTGCTTGACCAAATCGCTGTTCCGACGTCCCTCGCTCCTGTTCTTACCTCCGAGAACGTAATCGCCGCCGCTGCCAAAGCCGCCTCCGTCCACAGCGCCGTCTCTTCAGCCATCACACAGGTTGCCGTCACCGCCGTCGCAATTGCCTCCGGCGCTTGTCTTTCCACTAAGGTCGATTTCCTGTGGCCTAAACTGCAGGAGCAACCAGGTTCCGCATCTTCTTCTGCTTTCCTCTATTTATTTTATTTTATGTTTAAACTCTCTTGCACAATTACGGTTGAATTTGATAGGTTGCTAATATGCTGACGTGATTTCTCATGCCAAATTAAAGCGTCACTTAAGCGCTTATGATTTTTTAATTTCACGAATTTGCTGATTGAAGACTTTTGCTGTGGATAGTGTCTTATGAGGCACGTGCACGGATACTTATATTTGTTTCGTGTATTCAGTTCTGATAGTACTTCACATATATCTAAGTCTCTATATAAGTTATGAAAATACAATATTATGGATTACATTTGAGACATAGAAACATATATAGGATAGAAATATAGAAGCACTTTTCTTTGATGAACCACAAACGGAATTTAATCCCCTTTTAATATGAAGTTTAAGAAAGGAATAAGATCAATACTTTTCTAGAAATTAGGAAGTGATTTATGAGGAAAAGAATTATAACCATGTCATAATAGCCTCAAAAAACTCTTAATACAAGAGGATTATGATAACTTAACAAATATCACTTTTCTAAAGAAATATTTCCCTTCTACACTGCACTAGTCAGTAAATTTCTCCAGGATAAAATTAAGTTTCTTGTTTGCACTTGCAGAACTGAAAACAATTGTATAAGTTTTTTCTGATTAATTTTTACTCGAGTTGTTGGTATATAATATAAACGAAACTGTATTAACAATTATCTTATAAATGTTATGCCTAACTTAACCTTAGAAAAACTAAATTGTATGATGAAGATTACATTCTACTTATATATTATAATTTAGTCTTATTCTTACTCAACATGAGATTTCCAATATTAGTAATATACTAGAATCATGATATTAATTTGAAATTACAATTATATATTTATTATGTTCTATGATGTTTTTTTATTGTGTATCTAATTTGCATTTATCTTATGATATATATGTTTTTAAGTGTCATCGTATCCGAAATGCTTGAGGGGGAGCATCAAGTCATGCCATTAAATAGTGTGCTGAGATATACAATTCGTAGTTTTTTGCATTCCACAGAAAGTTTCTGTTGCTGCTTCTGTCATCACATGATAGGGTTGGCCTATTCATAAGTTTTCTTATTAGCAAAATTTATAACATGCAGGTACAGTGACGCTGGATGGAGTAGATGTTACTGGTTACCCAATTTTTAACGATGCAAAGGTTTAATATCTGTACTTGTGCTATATTATGACTTGTATGTTATCTTCTTACATCATTAAAACACCTTATGTGTGAAGGCAGGTACAGAAGGCTATAGCATTTGCAAGAAAAGCACACCGTGGCCAAATGCGGAAAACTGGAGACCCTTATTTAACACATTGTATCCACACAGGAAGAATTTTGGCTGCATTGGTTCCATCAAGTGGTAAACGAGTATGAACTCCAATGATCAGCTAGTAATAGTGACTAGATTTGTTATGTTGCATTTGTTTTACTTTCTGGAAAACAAAAAAGGCATTGACTGACTTCCTTTCCTCCTCATCGCCCCTTCATCATCCAACATACTCAGGAGAATCCATACCATAATGGAATAAACAAATTGGCAGACCCAATTATAATTTGATAAATTTCATCATGATGCCGTCATCATTTAACCAATATAATGACAGTATCATTATCATTAATTACAACATATAAATTTTTTAATACACCACAAATTTCAACAAACATACTGGGGGTGGTCATCTTTCATGATGTTACAACAATTCTGAAGAAACATTATTTGAACACTAAAGTTGACGAAGTACTATTAATTATACTGATACATATCAATATCATTTATCTTATTTATGCATAATTTTTAGTTTTGATATTTAAACTATTGGATAATGTATGATATATTCTTTCTGGGGAATTATTTTTAAACGTGTGCAGTTTTCACTGAAGCTCCCATGCGTTTCTTGCACATCTCAATTTCTAAATTGATTGAAAAATTATTTCAAAACATTGACTTTCTTTTTACCAGATTTAGCCTTTGACGTCACCGAGACAGCTAAACTGAATCTTTACTACTTTGAACTGCATTAACTTTTGTGTTACTGTTATCTTTTGCATTTTTCAGCTAAATGCACTGCAGGTCGAAAACATGCTTCTATTCAATTGTTCCTTTGTTTGAGATAGTGATACTCTATTTCAGGCTGTTGACACTGTTGTGGCTGGTATTTTACATGACGTGGTCGATGACACTAGCCAAAGTCTGCAAGACATTCAGGCAGAGTTTGGGGATGATGTGGTCAAGTTGGTAGCTAGTGTTTCAAGGTTAAGCTACATTAATCAGGTACCATAAAGAATGTCTCTTTGAATTTTTTTGTATCTTGATGGAGGTGGGAGGCACATAATAGTTAGCTTGCTAGATTTTAGAATTCAATTGGCTACACACCTTGATTGAAATAAAGATGTAGAAGTATTCGTATACATTCATCTTACAAACTTATTCTAAGGCTTTTGACTCGAATTGGTCTCGGACATGGTATTAAGTCTCTATTACCTAGCTGCCTCATTTTTCCATAATTGAAATACATTTCATTACAAGTAACTCTGAACCTGTAAACCATTTTCAACTGTGCACCTAATATCTCAAGTTTTTAGGAATCTTAATCTCTGACAGTTATCTCATAACTAATGCAGATCCATGGTGCAATACCGGAAGAGTTTAGTGACATATTTTTCTATTTCATTGTATTTGTGGATTAGATGCTTAAAGCTCAATTCTCTTAGCAACTCTGTGGATTGTTGCTGTTTTCTTTTATTACCATATTATGCAATAACTGCATTATCTTTTGCAGCTCTTACGCAGACATCGAAGGGTAAGTGTAAACCAGGGTGTCCTTGGCCAAGAAGAGGTACGTAATCTGCCTTTGATTATGTATCCATTACCTCCTGAGACTTTCAAGTTTACTTTGGTATCATGTTATGTTAACCATCAATATCAAAATATACTGAAAACAATGGATGCCTAAGATGGTTTTTAAACAATACAATGATTAATTGTGAAGAGAAGAATGTATCTTATCATCCTTTTTCTCTATATAGATATTTAATACTTATTCATATAGAAGCTTGAGGTTGGACAATGTTGTGCACAATCGGTTTCATTTTACGATACTAAGCATCCAAAATACAGGTCAATGCAACAATCTTTTGTATCTATCAATATAATGCATCTGGTGGTTGGTCAAGACAATACTGAAACTATACGCATTCCGAAATTTGTAAAACGTGGTAGTGGTGGTGGAATTAGCAGCAGACTTTTCTGATATGTTACATTCATAATCTGCTAGGCAAGTAATTTACGAGTAATGCTTTTGGGAATGGTTGATGATCCACGTGTTGTGCTCATCAAGCTTGCAGATCGCCTTCACAACATGAGAACAATGTACTTACTCTGGGCTTCTTAACTTCTATCCTTTTATAGATGGTCTTCTTTATTTTCCCTTTTCTGGGCCTTTACTTCAGATCTTTTGTTATTTGAAGATGAAATAAAAGTTATTTTAATATTATAGCCTTCTCAGTTCTTCATGGTTGTTGGTAGTGAATTTTTACTTCCTTGGTATAGTAGCCATCTTTAACCAGCAAACTTAAGCCATGTGGGGCCTTTTGACTTTTTGGCTATATAGATTATAAGTTATGTTTCATAGGTCATTTTATTGGTTGACACTGTCCTCTTTGCAGTCATGCTCTGCCATTGCAAAAAGCTCAAGCTGTTGCAGAGGAGACGTTAATCATTTGGTGTTCACTTGCTTCAAGATTGGGTCTGTGGGCGTTGAAAGCTGAACTTGAAGATTTATGCTTTGCTGTTCTACAGGTCTTCTTTTAGTATATATGTTTCTTTTGCTTTGAGAGTGATCAGTTATATTAATGTAACGTTGTAAGAACCTTAGACACAGCAGACAGACAAAAATACAGAAACAATGAAGGTCTCCAGTCCCTATGAAAATCTGCTTACCTCCCTTAAGCGATTTGCTGGACCTTTATTATTTTATCTCATATTTTTAAACAAGAAGTGGATGATCGTAAAGTTGCACTATTTAAATTTCTGGATATAAATAGTTGTAGATTCCACATTAACTACTGACATGTCCAAATTAAAGAATATATAACCTACAAGTCAGTTTTGTGAGATCAAATTAAATTCAAACTCACAATGTAAGATGATATCATGGTCTATTCCAACAATTGTTATTGGCCCACCAACCATCGGACCATCCTTGCATTACATGTCAAGGCTTGCAAATTTCATCAAAATGAGTAGTCATCAACTTGAGATGCGTGCTATAAATCTCACTTCGACTAGTGAGATGGATGACTAAATTAAAGTCTATATGAATGAGGAACAACTTTTATCTTATAAGCTAGTTTTTGTAAGATTAAATTAAGCACAAACCCAAGTTTTAAGATAAACAACAAAATTAGCATTATCAAGATGACATAACAAGGGCACCATTATATTTTATTGACAGTGGCCCACCTATGTTTTGTACTTTTTGTTGATACCAGCCTCAAATATTCCAAAAGATGCGAGCTGATTTGGCTTCCATGTGGAGTCCTACTAGCAGAACAGGAAACCTGAGAAGATTCTCTGTAAAAGGCAATTTGATACATTTGAATGAGAACAATTCAACTTCTTTTTACAACGGATCCTTGACATTCAATGGGGATGTGAGTATGAAGGTAGGAATTTTTAAGTGCCAGCATTGATTACTTCATTCTACTTGTTTGTACTGTATGTATGATCATGAGATTTGATTAAATTTTGGTATATGGTTTCCTTTGTGGTTGCTTTCTGGTTATGCTGGTGCTTATTGCCACTGTAACAATTTACACCAAAATGCTAGTTTTGTCCTGGCTATGAAAAATGAAGGAGTAAAAATAATTCAATGGTTATACTCTTTGCTTATATCTATCCCTGTTATTTTGCAAGTTCCAATTGTTTTCTACTCATATTATAGAGAAAAGTGAATGGGGAGGGTAAGTGAGACTGAAAAGCATGTGAACTATTAAGTATTGTACCTTCACTTGTTCTTAATATCCCGTATGTAGCTCAATAGAAAAGTATATTTGAAGTTAGAAAGAAGCCTGTCAAACTTTCTTTCAGTCCATATTATCGAGTATATTTTAGTCAAAGTATATTATGGTTGCATAAAAATTCTAAAGTTAACTTTAAGGTGGCTATCTGAAGTGAACCCCTTGTCCTCCTTAGACGTTCATGATTGATAGATAGTTTTAAGTAATTACTGAGGCAGTAAGGCAATGTTGCATCTTCATTGCTTTAACAACTCTCAGGAAAGGGTGAGAACAAATTTTTCATTGTAATTGCATCACTTCTTTTTAATTTTACTTTTCAGGATCTTTTGGAAGCTGTAGTTCCGTTTGATATATTGTTGGATAGGAGAAAGCGGGCTAACTATCTCAATAGTATTGGGAGTAATCTTGGGACATGCACAAAACCAAAGGTTGTACAAGATGCTGGGTTAGCTTTGGCATCATTGGTAATTTGTGAGGAAGCACTTGAGCGAGAAATGATTATATCAGCTTCGTATGTTCTTGTTTACCATCATCATTTACCACTTTTACATTTTGATATCCATGGCAAATGAATGAAGCATATTTTTTTCTTTTATGAAGCACTATGTATTGCTGACTACAGTGCAATGGTATAAACAATTTTATAGTTCTTAAAGGTTTCCGTCTGTATTTGCAGTTATGTTCCAGGAATGGAAATTACGTTATCCAGCCGATTAAAAAGCCTGTATAGTTTATACAGCAAGGTATTGACAAATTCATGTTTTACCTTTGAAATAAAAATATAAGTCCACATGTATTTTTGCTATACTCAGTGTGCAATTGTATAAAATTGTGGCATCATATGTATGGTTAGCGTTACAATTGTAAAAATAAGGAGCATGTCTTATATCACCAAGAATATATAGATTATGTATGTATTAGAATTTGTCTAGTTTGAATTGTGAGTCATGGAAAACACGTTTGTCATTCCTTTCTTGATAGTTTTAATAAAAAAAAAAATTCTTCTCCTTTTTCTTGTATTTTGCTTTGATATTTGGAATCCTTTCTATACTATTATTCCTTCTGATTTTAAATATTTTGTTACTTTTAAGGAGCATGTCTTATATCACCAAGAATATATAGATTATGTATGTATTAGAATTTGTCTAGTTTGAATTGTGAGTCATGGAAAACACATTTGTGATTCCTTTCTTGATAGTTTTAATAAAAAAAAAATTCTTATCCTTTTTCTTGTAGTTTGCTTTGATATTTGGAATCCTTTCTATACTATTATTCCTTCTGATTTTAAATATTTTGTTACTTTTATTGATGATTATTCTTGATGTGCTTAGATTTAGTTAATCAAAATGTTTTCTATATTTCAAACTTTTTTTAGTGAAATCAAAACACAATTTGGTTTATCTACAAGTGTTATCTCATTAAGTAGATGTCATCACTTGTCCATAATGATCAAATGCCCTACTCTATCATTTTCCCCCACTCTATAAAGTCTTCCTCCACGTATTTTTGGTACCACATGTTTTATATGTAACCTCTCGTGTGGTTGAGATAAACTTTCTCTTTGGTTGTTCAAACGTGTCTTTGTGGGGTATCATCGTTTTTAGAAAGGGCATCGATGTTTCTTTCCTAATATTAATTGGTATTTTTTGTTTGCCTAAGTCTCTTTCATGGAGTTTGTTCCATAGTAGACACTTGTTCCTTGTAATGACAACATATGTAGTCACTTTTCCACCACTGTCAATCTTCCTTGATCACCACTATATGACTCTATCATAACTCTCAGGGTGCTTTTTCAGCACCTTTTAGGTATATTAACATCATTCACAGTCTGTTGAAATTTCAGTATGGGACTCATATTTGATGAACAATGATATAGTGGGGGTTATGCCTGGTCCTTCTCCTATATCAGATTCGGTCTCTTTTTGAAAATGACTGGCCCATTGCTATTAGAAAAGATGCATGTTCTATCTGTAACCCTTCTCCCCACTATAGTAACCTCATTTATCATCAACTTTTCACCTTACAATATATTTGTTTGTGTTTGTTATCTTTTGTTCCCATTCCTTAGTCTTTAGGTGAAGCTTTGTCTCTCCTGGACTAGTGACCAGCGATGATTGATGAGAAGTGTACCCTTCAAAGTAGTGATACTTGGGAGTTGGTTCCTCTTTGAGCTCACAAATCAATTGTTGGGTGTCAATTGTTGTACACTCCTAAAACATATTGTTATGAAGTTGGCTTAATTGCCAAAAGATACACACAAATCTATAGTCAAGATTATTATGACACTTTCTCTTATGTTGCAAGTATATCTAAATCATATATGTATATTAGGAATGTTCTCTATTTATCGTATTGATTCCATTTTCTAAATATAAATAAAACATGTGTTGTTTTAGAAACACATGGTCTCAGCTCAATGTCTCTAATAGTTAAGATAGTTTGAACAGAGCAAGATGCAAGTGAATAATGACACCTTCTTAATGGAAAAACAAAATTGCCATGAGTACTAAGGTTCCCTTCAAATTTTGTGGTTGTAAATCTGTGGACTTAGTTTATTCTCTCTAACTACATCTTTTTTTATGAGCAAGAAATATTTTTTGGATATTAGCATTTTATTCGGCAATGTTCACATGGATATCCCTACTTCAAAACACCCCCATAAACTACCATCTAGGCTTTTGATGTTTGTCTACATTTTTTTTCCTGCATTGGTGAATGTGAGTAAAACATTGAATCACATTTTCTTCGGCAAAGATTTGCGTATTGTCATGATCTTGGATTTTGTGATGTTAGATTCTTATGGTTTATTGGGAATGACCTAAAGCGGAAGGAAAGATGACCCCATTGGAAAACATAATGTTTTTTATTTCTTCCTTTATTTGGTGAAGGGATGAAAAAAAAGTGTGGGGTTTATATTAATTCCTGATTCTTCCAAATGTGGGAAGAATGGGGAGTGGAAAGTGGGTCACTAAACAAAAAGACCAAAATACTTATATTTTTTTCTATTTTATTTTTTTTATTGGGGACATTTATGTCTTTTTCATTACATATTTTTATCTTTCTTTGTACTTTCTACCCAACGAACAGAAGGGAATAAAATTTTACAAAATCATCTCATTTTCTATACTAAACATACCAACAGTGTGACTCTTGCATTTGCTTTCTACTCCAATGGTGATGGGTTATACGGGGTGCTAGCACAGACACTTCATACTTAAGCGAGCAAGGAGTGAGTTTAGCTAGTGCATAAGAATGAGTTGGATTTGATGATTGAAATCCCCTCGTATAGGGGTGCACGTTGTTCAAATAAGACAGTAACATCTTAAATAAAAGGGTAATGGAGAAGTGTTTCTCTTATAAGGATAAGATATGAATTCAGATTCCCGAGTTTGAGATGTCGGAGGTAGGTTGTTTATATGAGGTTCCCATGGATTTGGGAAGTTCTCTGATATTGATCCAGAACAATGTAATTCCTTGGCCCATCTTTTCAAATATTGTCTCAAGTATGAATACACAATGAAATGAATGGATTTGCCGAGGTTTCATTTCTAATGATGAGTTTTAATATTCATTTTATTTTAATATTAATACATTCTCCATCATTCGTTTTATAATATGCCACTAGCGTTGAATGTTTTTCTTTCCTACTGAGCAATGATTGCACTAGTGATCTTAAATTTTGTGGAGATCACTTGGTAAAACTAATTGAATGGTAAAAGTCCTGATTGTATTGTGTCTTGTGTAGATGAAACGAAAGGATACAAGCATTGATAAGGTATATGATGCACGTGCATTAAGAGTAGTTGTTGGAGACAAGAATGGAACTTTACATGGTCCTGCAGTTCAATGTTGCTATAGTCTTCTTGATATTGTACACAGGTAAAAAAAATTATCAAATTTCAGACTATTCTTAATTCAACAACCTATACATAAGTCATTAAATGCAATCACTGTATAAAGATAGACATAAACTTAATTTTGACCTTTTTTACATGCAGCATATTTGTAAATTTTTTATGTTTTTTATTAACAAGGAAAGAAATCCATAATAGAATTAATAATGCAGCAAAGAAGCAGAGGAGGATAAGACATTCTCCTAGAGAAAAAACCGTGAAAAGCCCATCAACTAAATTAATCTCTTCTACATTTCGATCATTTTTTCCTTTCCAGTTATTTTGGACCATCTGTGAGGTGGGTATGAACTTGTGTGCTCATTGTCTTTGTTCTTTAAGAGTGGAAGGTTAGATGTATAGATCTTAGGGATCTTTTGTAATTCATCAACCCTATTGTCCCTTGAGAACGGCTCTAAATTGATGTTTACTTTACCTTTTATGATACAGGCTTTGGACTCCAATAGATGGTGAATTTGATGACTACATCATTAATCCAAAGCCTAGTGGCTACCAGGTTAGGTTTTCCTGTTCATATGGTCATGAATTAAACTGAAATTAGTCATGAGAATTGTGCTCATGATTGTATTAACCTATTAATATTGCAGTCATTGCACACTGCAGTTCAAGGTCCTGACAGCTCACCTTTAGAAGTACAGATAAGAACACAGGTGCTAAATTATTTCGCATATGCTGTAGGGTTACTTGCTTGTATTTTAGTTCTTCATTTTTTCATTTATCATTTTGCATGATAGAGGATGCATGAGTGTGCTGAACATGGACTTGCCGCACATTGGCTTTACAAGGAAACTGGAAATCCGTTTTTATCCATAGACAGAATGGATGAGCCTGAAACAGAAGCATCGTCCTATTTCTCCGAGGATTTAGAGGGAGGAAATTCTTCAGATATTTTATTAACTAAATATAAGTCATTCAAGGCTGGACATCCAGTCCTCAGAGTAGAAGGAAGTCACTTACTTGCTGCTGTTATCATCAGGTGCATAACACTTTCATTTCCAATGGATGTTATATTATAAAAAGCTATCCATACTGATTGTCACTCGTGTTCACTATCTCTTCAGTGTAGAAAATGATGAACGAGAATTGTTAGTTGCTGTGAGCTTTGGACTAGCTGCTTCTGAAGCAGTTGCTGATAGAAGATCTTTCCATATCAAGCGATGGGAAGCTTATGCACGACTATTCAAAAAGGTTTGATACTTAAATTAACATTTTTAATTAAGCGATGACTCATGATGAATGGTTTATGGAAAGGACACATTGACTAGTAACACCTACTGAGAAGCCAATTCTTGGATGGATCACTATATGTGACAGTTAAGCTTACTGTCTAGTTTGCTGTATGATGTATTGCACTCTCCATGACCAGATCCTGCTGTTGTGTTCCTTGGTATAGTATTCTAAGTTTTAAACTACCTAGGTCAACTTGCTTACTATTGATCTGTTTCAGGTATCTGATGAATGGTGGTTTGAACCAGGACATGGGGATTGGTGTACTTGTCTAGAGAAGTACACACTATGTCGAGATGGAATGTATCACAAGGTATGTTTTTCTAAGAGAATATAAATTGTACGCTATATTTTAGTTTATTTTGGTTTTTCGGCAATGTAGACATAGTGACATACACCAGACATTTCGTGTTTTAGATATGAAAACCTGTCCTTTGCACACTGGCCGTATCATAGTTCATAATCAGCGACATGGGTTTTAAATGTATGCATGGTGTCGAAATTACTATAGAGAAACTATATTCATTTTGGGCAGCCATATGCCAAGTCAATATTTGAAGGTGCTCCGTCATTACTATTGACTAATTTCTCAGTGATCCAGCAAATTTTTTGTTAGAGCTTTATTCTCCTGTGACGACTAAGTGCTCGGTAAAACATAAGGATTGGATACTTTAGGAAACATTATGTCCTCAGGCAGTGAAGAAAAATATCAAAATCAAATGAATTATACAACTAGCATTATATTCTGGAACATAAATAATAAAGTATCGTTCTGATTATATCTAGTTATTTCTCTGTATCAATATTAATCGCTCACATTTTTTAATTTTTCATCATTTATGTCATCCTATATCGTATTTCTAGTTTTAAAGATAAACGGTTCATGTTACTTAGTCTCTATGATCTTTCGAATGCCACGTGATGGATAAAATAATTGTTTTGAAAGATTTGATCTTCTAATTTAGAATTTAGTTTGCATTTGTGATTAAACTCATTTGATGAAGTGGTTACACATCATTACATGAGAATGTAAAGCTTTTTAGCATTGAAGATGCATCAAAAATAATATATTTAAATACTGTTGATTTCTTTCATTACTGATTTTCTTAGAACTATAATGGTTTTGCAAACTCAGAATGCTGTACTGAAGAACTTGATATTATTATTTGCATCATTCTCAGCAAGACCAATTTGGGCGGCTACTCCCAACATTCATCCAAGTTATCAATTTTACTGAGCAAGAAGAATCTGAATATTGGGCTGTTGTGTCGGCTGTGTTTGAGGGCAAACAAGTTGACTGGATAACATCTCACTCAAAATTTGACTTGGTTGCATCAACTTCTGCGGAAGCCGGCGTCAATAACAAGGTATTTGGCAAACATCTTACGTCTCTTATACGCATTGTTCAAATGGAAATTGCTTTTGTTTTCTTTTCGTTTCAATATCATAGCCATTCAAATAATATAAATGCAATTATTTCTTTGTTTCATGCTATGTAGATTTGTAGAGTCACTTCATTTCAAGATTCATTCTTCTTGTCCCTTAATTTGGTACATGCTAAATTGTTGCTGATCTAAAAATCTGAAATTTGCTCTGCTCAAAGCAAAATGTTTTTTGCAAATCATTAGTTTTATTTTTGGTGATGATTGTAATAGCAAATTTAAAATTTCAAATGCAGTTAAGATGGTAGAAATCAGCTAGTCTATTTTGCATAGTTGGCCAAAATGTGGGTCCCGAAAATATTGTTTGTCTGCCACCGTGCAAAGTGAAAGTTGATATTTTATTTTCACCCCGCTATTCCTGTAGATTTGTGAAATGTCAATGAATGTTTCAGTGACTGTGTGTGTAATTCATCTTTTAGGTGAAACTTTTGAGAACAATGCTTTCCTGGGAAGAGCAATTGCGTTCTGAAGTAAGTGTCAAGCAAACAAAGTACGATGCGAAGCTTTATGATCTTCACGGTTCTCTTGGTGAAGTGGTAATTATTTGTTGGCCTCATGGTGAAATTTTGAGGTTAAAAGCTGGTAGCACTGCTACTGATGCTGCTCAAAGAGTTGGTTTGGAGGGAAAGCTGGTTTTGATTAATGGGCAGTTAGTACTGCCCAACACAAAACTCAAAGACGGAGATGTAGTTGAAGTAAGAATTTAAATTATTCTTTCCTTAAAAAAATGTAAATAATTCTTTATGGGTCTTGTGTGATTAAAGTAGATGGGATAGAAATAATTTTTATTTTATCTCATTTTATCTTATTTGGGGATAATTCTTGGTAGAATAACTTAAAAAAATCAAATGTGGTGCTTTAGACTAGATTCCAAGAATTTGTTTGATAACCACATGTTCTATCATAAAATTACTTTTTTCTATTATGTTGGTTGTACGTGTGGTTATTACTATTTTTTGGAAGTATGGTTATTCACGGTATTTGGAGTTAAGCAATAAACCACTGAATTTTAAAATTGAATAAAGTTGCAATGATTGTATAAAAAATCCTTGGGGAAAGATCGACCATGCCAGGAAAGGCTATGATTTTGATTATTAATTATAGTTGTAGTTGTATGATATATTTAATTTTATATCAAAACAAAGTCTTAGGATTGCTGTTTACTGTACAGCTTAGGCATTTTTTCCTTCAGAAGACGGATTTTCGTTTAAATATTTTTTAAAAATAGAATTATGATTAATATACTTAATTTATTAATATTTATATTTATATTATAATAAAATAAATATAATTAATTATATAATATATATTATTATTATTAATAAATTTAATAAAATTATAAAATAATAATAAAAATAAAATATTAATAAATTAATATTAGAAACTAAAAGTAATAATTATAATAATAAAAATAGAGATTTATAAAATAATAATATTAATAATAATAATTTATTTTAATTTTAAAATAATTAATATTATAATTAAAATAATAATAATTCATTAATCACACTTAAAAAATTAATTATATTTAATTTTAAATTAATTTTATCTACTGAAAAATATCTTATTAATTATACATATCACATCATTTATAAATTTTTATAAACTTTTCACTCAAATCTTATTATCTTTCTCTTAATCCAAACAACTCAACTTTCTTCACACTTTCATTTCAAATCAACTCCCTCAAATCCATCTTCTAATCCAAACAATCTCAACTCAACTCCTTCAAATCTATCTTCTAATCCAAACAAACCATTAAAGCTGGAAAAAGTTATTATAACAACGAATTTGAACATGCAGATTAGTTGAAAACTTCTTAGGTTTGTATCCAGAGTTTACGACAAAAAAATTACTAATACAAGTAATGATGAATACCAATTTGAAATATAAAAAAATATTTATATCAGGTATTCCTTTCCAAACTCTCCGCTTTTAAGCAAATTATTATGAATAAAAAAAAACATAACTGAACATGATACAAATATAATTCACAGAAGAATGTTTGTTCTAGTTCGTATAATTTAATTAACTTTTGTTCAGTGAATTACGGCTGAACATATTTCTTCCTGCTCAGAATTCCTCTCCACTATTTGTAATTAAGAATATCTTGTTCTAACTAGCGGGACCAAAAACAACGACTTATCTATGGTATCATTGCAGTAATAAGACGACAGAAGTTAAAACCAGCATAAAAAATCAATACTTACAATTGCTTTGGATCAAGTTTAACTTTAAGAGCCCAATAGACAAGATAAAAAGACTAGCATGGGTGTAACACTATGGCCACTGTAAGTCAGTCACTCTCATTCACCTCCTTTCCAGTAACAAATCCTTAAGCAATCTGCAACTTCTCTACTGATGCAACCCAATCAGTATTAAACACTTCTCTATCTCTCATAACTCAAGACTTTAAATGCACAGGGGTTTACTGATATTCTGTTTTAAAGTAAGAAAAACATTGTAAAAAACATAGAATAGCAAGCACAACACAAGATGACACTAACATGGTTCACTCAAAAAAGATGAAGTACCATCATCAAAAACTGATAGAAAACGGGGCAAGATGTTACCTACAGTTGAAGGATCATCACCAATATCATAATCCAACCTTTCTTGAACCAAGTTTATCTCCAAGCAGAGTGACTTTCCAGCAATCAACTTGGAACACAAACACGGAACCCTTTTTGGGAACAACTGCGCGATACCAAACAGAGTCAATATTTGGTCATCACAAGTTTGAAACGAATAAATTAAAGAGAGATGGATCCCAGGATACAGCCAAAAAATGCCAGAATTTGTTATGGTAAGTCAAGGTTCCTAGTTCGTAATCAACTAATTCACAATGTTGAAAGGGATACAAATGAACCTAAAATAAGGATTAAGGAATTCTAGAACAAGAGAGCACAGGTGAAAGTAAGTCAAAACCCATCTAATTTTCTTAGTCAATGTCATAATTTGTCATAAATTGCAGAATTGCTCAGATACGCCCAGAATTCTAAGAGGCGGCAGAATTAGGAATTAGGGAAAGTGTGTTTGGTCTAAAAATCTAGAAACAACCATATACCTTCATATAAGCTTAAAGGTATAACAACTTTGATAATGCAACGCCAGTCTCTATTACCTCGAAATTTATCATCTTCAGTAATTATCCCAAACGCTTCTGCAGTTTCACGAATCATGATGCCACGAATTCCTGTAAAATAAGTTATTTTACACTCCACAACTGCAAAAACAGATAGGATTGGTATAATCAGTGATAACATGCAGATGATTATGTAGGAGATAGAGGCTAAAATAATTAATTTTTTCATATAGACACGTATCAGAAGCCCAACTCCCAACTCTTTTTCTTATGATGGACTGTGAAAAAGGTTATGCAGTAAAGTGTGGATTTCAATGGCAAGGGAGGGTTCAGATCAGGGAATTTTTTCTTGAAAAAGAAAAGCAAACACTTGGTCTGCACCACGAACCAACCGGCAGGTTATCTTTACTATTGGACTCATTGCCATAATTTTGAAAATGATGTTGGAATCCACATCCATTAGAAATATGACCAAATTATAACATAATATTAGGTATAAATCTCGCATTATAAACTAATTTTGTGAGGTTGAATTAGACTTAAAATCAATATTATATATATATATATATATATATATATATATAAATTATTTTTGTGAGACTAAATTAGATTTAAAGTTCACTTTTTAAGAGATTACATGCAACTACTACTCAAAATCATTAACTCTGTCCACTGTCCATGAACACTAAAAGTAAACTTTCACAATTCTAGTACAGCAGTGACAGAAATTTTAACACACTTTTCAATAAACATAAAAGAATTACACGTTAAAACAAATTCATATTTTGAGAAAAAAAAATAATAGAAAATAACTGTCGTTATGGCCAATAATTGTCCAGGCATGAAGCTTTTCCGTTTTTATAAAAGATTACATTAGGTGTTTTTAACTATTTGAAAGTAAAAAAGAATGTGCTCAAACCTAAAATGAAAGCACCGTGTAGATCTGCACCTAGGAGACATTGAGTCAATTGATTCTTCCTGCAATATTAAACAAGTTAATAGTCACAAAAGCCTCTAGAGGAAAGCAGCATAAATGATCATCAATTACCCTCCCCCGTTGTTGGAGAATCAGAAGACAAGAAACAGATAATTTTCAACTTAACAAAAATGATACATAAGATGTACCCAGTGGATTTTAGAAGCAGCATTACGTAATCTTTCCACATTTCATGCATTGGCTTGAAAATATCGAATCTGCAAGCAGAGTAAACTATTAGGGAACAAAAAAACATTGTAGAAAAAGTGTGACCAATAAAACATTATTTGTACATAGCATAAAACTAAAATTCCTAAACAAAAGCTGATGCTGAAATAAAGGATTCCTCACAACAACAATACAACAATTGCAGCGCTATAAAATAACAGTAAGGATCAACATCTTGTCAGGAAATGTATTTTTAACTTACTTCTGGAATTCTAGAGGAAGATGTAATGATCCACACTTTTTATGCTGTCTCATAGACATGTGTTTCTTAGAGCGTTTTGAATGGATTTGCAAAGCTCTGGTTTGAGAGCCAGAAGAAAGCGCCCGTCCTTGTACGTAATTATCAAGAAGGATCCAGTTGTCAATTTTTATGTTTCTAGATCCTTGCATGTACTTTTGTGCAGCGTCTCCCTTCTGAAGAAGCTCGTGCAATATGCCATCAATTGAACCTCCTCTTTCAGCAGAAAACTGAAAAATATATGTCAATGGTGACAAATACAAATTTCCACCAAGTTATCACTGCTAATGGAAGAAACTGCATCTTTCAAACTTGAAGATAAAGAAACTTCCACATTCTGGTTAGATTGGGAGCACATACAATTGTTAATTGGTTAAAAGGTGACTTTTAAGATCTGTGGAATTATCCATGCATCAGTGTTTGTTTTAGAGTTCAGACATTAGACGAGATTAATTATTACGGATTTATAATGGAAAATTTTATCAGAAAATGCTTTGATTAGATTTTCTAATATTCTCAGTCAGGACATAAGTTCCAAGCAAGTAATTACCTCACTAGTTGGGAGCAGATTGGCATTTACAGGCACAGAAAGTCGGGCATATACAGGACCATCTTCAATTTCTGCAAGCAAATATTAACATCATTTTAACCATATATATTGAAGTGATAAATTTAAAATATACTTTGCATAAAACCCTCAAAATAAAAAAGGATGAAAATATAAAAGAAAGAACTTATATAACAAAGGGTAGTATGACATTGAGTTTCAAGTACCTTGTGAATTGGTATGACCGGAAAAACTGAAATTTCCTAAAAGTGGGAAAATGAAAATTATCAGCTAAAGGTCAAACAAAATATTTACAGATATACGCATCAGACTCATAATGCAGAAATCACGACTTAACAATAAAAAAATAAAGTTTACCCTATTCCCGGACAATCAGACTGGATGCTAATGAATAGCACAAAAACCAAGACACGAAGACAAAATACTTCCTAATGTAGATAATAAGTGCTTATGATGCTACTAAAGAAAAACAAGTGCAAGTGAAACATCCTTCACGGTTAGAACTTACTACCGGCTGTGAAGAAAGAAGGAAATAAGAACAATCTACAAAATTGAAAAATGAATTACCCTTCTTGGGTGTGACTGATGATGAATGCAACAAATGCGGGGAAGGATCTTTAGAAGTAGAATCTGTAGGAATAAGTGGCTTCCGCTCTTCATTTATACTCTCTTTGTTTTTCTTTTCTTTTTGGAGAACTTCAGCTTTAGCAAAAGCTATTCTTCTCTCCAAAGCCTCCAATGTGCGTTTCCTTGAATCTGTAGCCATGAACACCTACCCAGGCACAATATGATCTATATAAAAAAGAAGAGAATAAAATAGCCCAAAAGTATCATAAAATTGATATGTTCTTCTCAAACATGAAAATAAGAAATAACTGCATTATAAAGAAGATTCTTAAGCTGCACATAAAATTTCTGAGAAAAACAACAGATGCAAAACAAAATCTAAAGTTCCAAAGAAAATAAGTTTCCTAAATTTAAAAAATATTAGATAAAGCTTTTTTTGTTGTGCTATTCTGCCATATCAATCATAGTTAGCTGCTGCACGTAGTCTAAACTATTTCATTCAGAAGCAATGTAGCACAGTAAAATGTGATAATTAGTAAAGAAATCGACAATTTTCAAATTCACAGTAGTTCGGGCATTTTATCAAACAGAACAAAAACATTTGCCATTAATTAATTAAAAACATTGAGCCGTAGACATAGCATTGAATAATTAGTGATATTTTGAAGTTTTTGGAAATATATAAAACTATGACTAAAAGTAGCAACAACGAGAGCATCGCAGCTTCGAACGCATACCGGAAACGGAGAAGGTCCCAATAAATTCAAATTTCAACGAAGAGAGCTTCTTCACTGCCAGATTTCACTCAGATTGAAAGAGAAATACCACTGCTCAGAACCGCGCTGAAACTTCTTCGTCCGCGCATTAATTTGTAAAACGCTTTCGTTTGAACAAGATCGTAGCGGAATAGATATCGACACTGAAGACAGAGAAAAAAAGGGTAAAAATATTATTTAATATGTGTACAGGGTTCTGTAGAATATTATATTAATAACAGAAAATATAGGATGAATAAGATATATCGTTTGAAAAGATAGTCAAAAAAGAAATAGACAATTTCCTTTTTATTTATTTATGAGATAAAATAGAGTTGAATGAAATACACAATAAAAATATTTCGATATTATTAAAATATAAATAATGTTTTAATCTAATATTAAACTCATTTATTGTTTAAAAAAATTACTATAAAAAAATTTGAAATGAGAGGGATAGAGAACTTCCGTATGGAAGTATGATTTGGCGATCCTCTCATTAGTTTTTCTCCTTTCAATCAACAATAGAAATTTAATATTTTTATTATATTTTCTCTTTTTTCTTTTTTTAATTTTTTTTTGCATAGAATTAATAATTTGTACTCCCAAAATTTAATCCGTGAAATACAGAGAAGTAAAGAAAGTACTGTTTCCAATTATTCATCTTCACTTTAATTTCTCCTTTTTATCTTAAAAAAAATACTGTCGTTTAAGTCGTGTGTTTATATATATATATTCATAATGAAAAAAGTGTATTTAATTTCCCAAACACGGATTAATTGTGAGAAAGCTATTTCGTCAAATCAGTTATTTGTATTAGAATCAGGTATAATTAAATATTAGATATTTTATATATAATAGTACCATGATAACAAATTGAACAATAAAAACAAAATAACTAAATCATAACTTATTAACATAATATATTTTAATATCTAATAATATCTGATTTTATTAATTTATTTAACTCATCAGGTATAATTAAATATTAGATATTAGATATATAATAGTACGGTAATCACAAATTGAACCATAAAATTACAAATTAACTAATCATAACTTATTAACACAATACATTTTAATATCTAATTATATCTGATTTTATGTTTATTTAACTCATGCGAAAACGCTTCACACTAACTAGCACTTCCTCCTTTTGAGTTTTAGTCTTAAGAATGTTAGTGTATAGATTAACTTGGATAAGGAAAAGTTTATCACCCTTTTTACTGTTCCTTTTCGACCCCACCTCAATCATAATCGGTCAAATTCAAGAGTTTATACTCACAAAAATTATAAGGCTAAAAAATTAAAATGCATTTCAAATCAACTCAAGCGTAAATAAAAGACAGAGTCCCTATTGTATCCCATAACACAGGGCACCATAGTGCAAGCAAATGCTCTTAGGCATAAACATGAATTGGAACTTCAAAATCCTGGGCAAATACAGTAAGAAATGCCCTAAAAAGTTGCAAAATAAATAATGAGACTCATATCTGATTTGCTATGTACAAAATTATCACCTAAAGCAAAAACCATAACTCCAGCACCCGTGTACTCCTACATTCTCAATCAAAAATTCCTGACTGTAAACACGTTCAAAAATTGAAGTATCACAACTTTACTAACCAGGTAATGTGAGACCAAGCTTATCACATTCTATCTTCAGTCTCATATACCAAAGAAAAGTACACCGCAGCATTTTTTTCTCCTCCCCAAAACATTCATCCAACAAAATTTATCCTAAACAAAACAAAGCTAAAAACAAAAGACTATATTGACTCTACCCTTTCAAAGCAAAATTGTTACAACCAAGGTTCTAAATTGTGGTTGTCGCTGCATCCTCGATATCCCAAGAAAATATGATCAAATGCAGTCAATGCTGCCGTAATTGTGGTCGTTTTGCGGTGTCACAAAGAGTCCAGAAACCTTGAAAGTGGAAACCAAACTCCCAGTCCTAACTGTTTTTTAAAAGCTTGGACTAATAACTAAGGGACAAATCTAAGACTGTTACGAAATGGCAGTAGCAGCAACAGAGGAGACGGAAACTCTCCTGGCAGGACGTGTAGACTTCTTCACATAAGATGAATTCCACTCCCCACCATCTTGAGCATAGTAATCCATTGGATAGTCTCCACCAAAATCCTCCCCTCCCTTTGCATCCCCCTCACAACAAGAACCACTCTTCTTACCACAACACACACTCCCTTCACAAGCCCCATTCTTCTCCCACCACCCAGGTATCACTCCCAGTGCAACCTCTGCCTCAAAAGAAGTCAGCACCGGTTTCACAAACGCCTCACCCCAGTCAATGGACAACCTCGGACACGCAATCTGAATCCAAGCGTCCACAGAATCCTCAAACAGAGCAACCCTCCCAGGACTCAACTCCGACATCAAAACCACAGTGTAATCCAACCCTCTCTCCCTCATCTTCTTCTCCAACCTCTCCAAAATCCTCGGATTCCCTTGCCTCCCAAGTGTCCCCAAAACCAGACCCCAACTCCGAGCCTCCCTCGCTTTCAAAATCGCATTTTTCCTCGACCGCTTCATACCCACGTGATCGTATTCCTCCAGAAACAACTTCCCCATGTAAGGGTCATACCTGAATGCCCTAATCCCCGGATTCGCAATCATGAACGCCTCCAAATGAAACCTTCCATCCGCCACAAACACCAAAACGCTTTCACCAACGTCACAACCGAGCGAATTCGACGAGACCCTGGGCGCGGTGCAACCCAGAACCTCACCCGCGGAGAGCGGCTTCGACTGCGGAACCAAAACCCTAAACCCTAACTCCTCCAATTGGGGCTTCGCAGCGCGAATCGCGGAGGCGAATTGGATTGTCCCGGCGACAACGAGGGTTTCGGGGCGGGATTCGAGGTTCAATCTGACGGTGTCGACGAAGTGGGGCACGTCGATTTTGATGTCGACGAAAACGTAGAGGCAGGGGATAGTGGTGGCGTCAATGGGGACGAGGCAGCTGTGGCCGTAGTGGATGAGGAGGTCCGCACCGAGGGCGGCGGCGGCGAAGTCGTCGACGCAGCAGGCGCCGTAGGTGACGTCGCCGAGGATGTAGCAATGGGTGACGGCGGCGAAGGTGGTGAAGATGTCGGAGAGGGAAAGAGAGTACATGAGGAGACCCTCTGGAAACTGGAGGGCGACGCGCTTGGCGCCCGTGGAGAGCACGCGCCAAACGGACTTGTGAATCTCGAAGTTGTAGTTGGGGGGAAGGACGGAGATGGCGGCGTTGAGAAGTGGGTCGTTGAGGATTGAATCTGGAATTTGATTTTTGACGAAACGCTTTGGCCTTGGCTTTGGGTTTGGGTTTGTGGGATTGTTGGGTTGGTGAGAAGATGAAGAATGAGGAATGAGGAGCATCTCTGCTTCTGCTTTGCCTTGCTCTGACTCCATTGCAATCCTTTCTCTGCCCAAAGCTTTCTTCTTTCTCTCTACTTTCTTTCTACTCACACCATATCTTTTTAAATATGCAATTATTCTATTCTACATTGATCTAGGATTAAACTTATAATTATTCCCTAATTCAGTTAATTATTTCACTAAATTACACTATATCTTTTCAATTAAGATTTTAAACTTTGGTTTATTTTTTAATTGAGTAATTTTATCTGACTATTGCTAGTTTTATTAACGGTGAATCAACCATAAGAATTTTAATTAAAATATCTTTGGTTCAACTGTTTTATGAACTTTTTAAAAAAATAATTATTAGTATTTTAATTGAGAAATAAATATAAAATAATAAGTCAGAAGACATAAAACTTAAATAAATCTAATTTATTTTAGGAATGGAAATGTTTTTATACTTCTTCGTTAAAATAGATGTGTAGTTGTAAATAACATGTACTTCCTCGGTTATCTTTTAAATGTTGTATTTTTGAAGAAAAAAATATTTTACTCTCGTATGTAAAGTTCAAACAATATTAATTTTTATTTTATTTTTATCGCATTTTAATTAATTTGTTTATTTAAGCAAATTTATTGTAAAAAATAAAATCAGTAAAATTTATTGAATATCTTGATTTAAAAAAAAAAAAATCATCAACAACATTTAAAAAATTAAGAGGGGAAATGCAAATAACCCTTGCCTTTCAATGGTTTAAATTACACTCTATTTTACAAGTTATTGAATTATTAGATTTTCATTTTTAAATGTATTAGTATTAAAGGTTAGTTAAATTCACTTTTCTTTATCAAAACAAATTAGTTTCTCCTTTCATCAATGATTAAAATATGCTATATTTTCTTAATGGAAATGTTTTTCAATGATAATTATTTATTGAAAATTAAAATAGATAATATGTATAATTAATACAATTAATATTTTGACGATTAAATTCATCTCCAAGTCACATTAAAATACAATTTTTTTCATGGTTAATTTCTATCATTATACCTCTTTCTTTAAAATAGTTAAAAGTAAATATATAGCTTAAAAAATATTTAGGAGGAAGATAGTACATAAAACCTTAACTAACACGCACTCCCAAGGTTGAAATCACACTCATCCAAATACGTATATGATCAGTTAGTTGGTTTTCATATTTATTTTAAACATTTAAATTAAATAATTTCCAAGCTTTTTGGCAGTTAAATAATTTCCACTTTTTGTATCTAATTTATTTATTGACTGAATTATTATGTATGAAAATTAACTCTATTTGGTATTTCTTGAAAGAAAATTTTGTCATAATCCTTTCAATATTATAACACCAATTAAAAATAAAAATCATGCCAAAGTATTAAAATATTTAGTCGCTTTGATATCCATTAAACAGCAATCAGTTATGAAAAAAAAAAAAAAGGATCCTGTGTATATACAAATATATAAAGGAATAACCAAATTGGTTATGTTCTGAAAAAACACTGCACTTGTAAAAATAAAAATCACTTAAATCAGAACCGTGCCATGAGTACGTATAAATATAGCTCCAGGGTCCAGATAATGTTCAGTAATTTAAAAATTGGGAGTTTTTCATCAATAATTCCCGAAAATGCTTTTTTGGAGCTAACTTAATAAGAATTTTTCCCAAGAATTACAACAGAAAATAGAATTGATGAGTTTCACGAGTAATACAATTCCAAAGATTTTATGGGTGTTATGTAGCATGTATAATATACGTGAACTAGTTAGAGAGAGATATATTCTATTATGGTACATGTGCTGAAATACAGTGATGGTAAGGCAAATGAATTAGTAACTGACTCTCCATCTAATCTTGGTTTCCCTTACAAAAGGACACCGAATCAAAACCTGAAAGATACATGCATATAATCAGATAAATAAACACGTAATAGCATCATCAATTCTACAACTGGTACATGAGGTAACAGAAAAAAACAAACAAATCTGAGTTTAGAGAATGGTTGCCTCAAATCAAACAGAACCAAGATAAAATAAAAGTCGCACCACGATCAGCACCTTAGACAGTCACGACGCAAGCGCGATAGAGGAACAATAGTGAACATGCAAGCATAGGTTCAAAGGCCACCTGCACCAACAGTGAATGATCAACAAGGTAACAATCAAAAGCATAGAGGTTTTGCACAATTAAAATTTGAAAAAAAAAAACAAATACTCTTGCTTGACATTAGCTGATACGCACAGAAAAGATGATAGAAGTTTCATACGTGCAAACAAACGGAGTGAAAAAAACGATGGCACGGACTTTCTACAAATAATATCCATACCTGTATGACAACGAATGGACAAGAAAGGCAGAAAATAGGTGCAACTCATCCCAGATTGGGGCCGCGAGACAAGAGTGTTTAACAGAGTCCCACTACGCCTTCACGTTGACTACCAAAAGTAGATTTACTTAGGTAGCAGAACCTTTTAAAAAATAATAACTAAATAAAAGCATCGCTAAACAAATATCACCAGTTTGCTAAGACATCTGATTATAAAATAAATCAAGTTTGTTTTCCAATTTAAACCCATAAAAACAGTATCTATATCAGTTCTGAACCAAAAGAATGTCTACCCAAAGAGGAGATAGAAGAAAACCACTCAAGTATAATCAAATCATCCAACCAGGGATAATTATATACCTACTAGCTATAATAAAAAATAAAATAGAACACAGAAAAAACAATAACTTCAAAAATGGACATCACTTCATAGGTATGTACCATGCATAAAGCCTATAAAAGAGCCATTATAACAAAATTAGGATCAATTAGAATGGGATCTCACCCTTTATACAACAGAGTATTTGCCCGGTTGATTTCCACCAGGAAGCTGCAAAGCCTGATTTGTGATGTCTTCCAACACACGCTTCAATTGTGCCTTAGCTGTCTTAACAGACTGCTCAGTAGGACCTTCAATGAACAAGTAGAGTTTGCGTTCTCCAGGTCCTGGGACTTTTCCAGGTGGGAAGAACTGCCCCCTGGTAGTAATGGCAGCTCCAGTCCAATCAGATATAGGGCCCAATGTTTCCTTATGCGTAACTTTCCAGCGAGCATTCTGGGGGAAATCATTTATTTCCAACTCAGCCTCATAATGCTCTGGTAATGCTTCTGATTGTATTTTTTCTATGTTGCGATGCAAGTTCATGGCAGCCAGAGCTGCTCGAGCTGCCCCATCATTTGCAGCAAGGGGTAGCCCAGTCCCAGGCAAGACTGCAGGGGTCTGGAGACCAAGTACAGACGGAAAAGAAACAGGTAGTCCACCATTCGAAATCAGCTGAGCAGCAGACATAGGAGTAGGCAATGCAGGAGCATTAACTTTAGTGGCAGCAAGAATCTGAGCAAGAGCAGGATGCTGTGAGATATCACCTCCTGCCTTCCGAATACCTTCATCTTCATCTTCGGAATCTGACTTGTCTTCTTCAAACCCATATTCCTTGGCTTGTGCTTTCTTTGCTGCTCTCCTCACCTCATCTTCCTCTTCATTAAATTTAAAGCCACTGCCTCCATAACCAGTCCCATGGGCTTGCTCCAGTCCTTGATTCACCTTTGCCATAAAGCTATCAGCAAGAGTTTTCAGATCATTGGGAACAGTCTGCTCAGATAATTCCAAGGCTTTTAGCAGATCAGGTGCATATCTTGCCTCTTCCTCGGATATAAATGTAATGGCACAACCCTTTCGGCCAGCTCGTCCGGTGCGCCCAACACGGTGTACATAATCTTCATAGTGATTAGGAACATCAAAATTGATAACCAATTCTAGCTCCTTAACATCTAATCCCCTGGCAGCAATACTTGTTGCAACCAACAAATTGCAGACATTGCTTTTAAAGTCGGATATTGTGGATTCTCGGTCTGTCTGGTCCTTAGCCCCGTGAAGAGAAAGGCATGGATAACCATGCCTGAGTAGATCCTTGAACAAACTATCACATTTCTCCTGGGAGTGAACAAATATCAGGATCTTTCCTTTCTCGTACCATTCCCCTAATATTTCTAAGAGTCTAAGGAACCTTTCATTATCTGGTCTCACCTCAACTAGCTGTAATATGTCTTTGTTCACTACACTCCTCCCGCCAACTTGAATTTCAACAGGTTTATTCAAAACCTTCCGAGCCAAAATTTCAACCTGACGGGGGAAAGTTGCAGAGAAAAGAACTGTTTGACGATCTGGACGAATATTCTGAACAATTCGTGTAATTTGAGGTTCAAAGCCCATGTCAAACATTCGATCAGCCTCATCCATGACCAGATAAGTGACTCTACGCAAGTTAGTAATTTTTCCACTACTGGTGCATAATATGTCAATCATCCTGCCTGGAGTACAAACCACTATCTCAGCACCACGTTTCAACTCACTAATTTGTTGAGCAACACCAGAGCCTCCATACACAGGCACGCACCTGAGACCTAGTATCTTCGCAAATTTTTTTATATCACTGTGAATCTGTTGAACAAGTTCCCTTGTAGGGGCCATAATAAGCCCAATAGGTCCATCTCCAGCAACAACTGGTGGCTGATCCTTGATATGCCTCAGCATTGGCAGAACAAAAGCAAGTGTTTTGCCTGACCCAGTTTTAGCAATCCCTATGCAATCTCGACCGCTCATGATTACAGGGAGTGCCTGGGCTTGAATAGGCATCGGCTTTTCAAAGTTCATCTTCTTTATTGTCTCCAAAATTTTGCTAGCAAGTCCAGTCTGGTGCCATGATTTTATAGGCTTTGGCACATCTTTTCCATGTATCTTCAATTCCAACTGCTTCCTGTATACTGCAGCTTCTTCTGGAGTCATCTTCGAGATCTCCTTCACTTCGATATAAAAAGTTTTCTTGAATGGTTCATAGTCAATCTTTGAGTGGTCAACTAAAGAAAGCTTCTCGGCTTTTGTTTTCTTCACTCTTTTCATGAACTCATCATCATCTTCATCCAATGGATCCCTCTCAACTTCATCATCAGCATAATCTGAGTCAGACTCTTCACCAGGAATTATTCTGCCAATAGACTTGTTTGAACCTTTCCTTGACTGTGCACCACGACTTTGCTCATTCCCTTTATCTTTGGCTTTTGTGTCAACGTCTTTATCAGAAATCACTGATGTCACAGCATTGTTCAGCTTTTCAACTTCAGGAAGAACCATAGAATTCATGAAAGCATCCAATGGATCTATTTCTTCATCATCAGGTGCACCAGCAGTTCCCTCCTGTAAATCAGATGCAATTGTCCCATTATCAGTGTCTACCACCATCACATCCTTAGGTTCCATATCAGCAGGTTTTTCATCTTCATCTACATCCATACCTGTATCATGCTTCTCTGTACCCGGTCCTTCTTCATCATCAGATTCCCCTTCTAGGGTCCAGGCCTTTCCAGACTCTGGTTCATTAGCACTTACTTCACCATGCTTTTCTCTTTCTGCTTCTTCTTTCTTCCTTCTTAGCTCTTGCCACTCTTGAACTCTCCTCCTCCTCTTTTCCATTTCTTCATCCAACTTCTTTTGTTCATTTTCCATCTCCTCCTCACGGGTAGGTTTTCTCTCTCCATCTTTGGTATCTGAATCATCTCCAACACTCTTTCTTCTTGGGCTTCCTTCACGTTCCTCAGATTGCCTGCTTGGCTTGCTGACACTTCTTTCCCTCTCTCTCTTCTTGTAATAACCATCTTCTTTCCTATGCCGCTTTCTATCCCTCTCCCTAGATTCACCATCACTGTAATCACTATCAACTTCTCTGCGCTTCTCCCTCTCTCGTGCTTTCCTCACCCTTTCTCTTTCCTTCTCCTTCTCTCTCTCATGATCCCTCCTTTCCCTCTCTCTGATCCTCTCCTTTTCTTCTTTTCTTTCCCTCTCTTTCTCTTTTTCCCTTACCCGGTCTGTCCTCTCCCTGTCTTCCCTATCTCTGTCCCTTTCCCTTTTCTTCTCTCGCCCTCTTTCTCTGTCCACATCCTTATCTTTATCTTTGCGTTTCTCCCTGTCTCGATCATACTTGTCTTCAGAATCAGTACTCCTCTCTCTTTCATGTCTTCGGGACTCACGATCCCTCTTCTCCCTATCCCTGTGCCTCCCATCATTTTTATCCTTACTCCTTTCTCCAGTTCTATCACGGTCGCGGTGACTCCTCTTAGAATCTCCATCTTTCACCTCATGACTTTCTTTCCTCGATTTATGCTTCCCCTCATCCATTGCTTCCTCCTATAAATTCACACTTATGCGTTAGTAATGGCAACACACTGCAAACACACAGTGTTCTTAAACCCTAGGAGAGAAATTCATCCACGAAACACGCTGACGCCTACTCAAATGTCAGTACAGAGTGTTTCAAAACAATTACGCACAACAACACAAATCTTAGGAAAGGAAAACCACATGCATAGAGAATATTTCGTCGCATCAATGCAAATCAGGAATTGGAAAAACACGGTATGGCATCAAGCGGAAACAGAGCATGTCAAGAATTTTGAACCGTAAATTAGGGATTCGATTTCACGTGATAGAGTCGAGCACGGAAGAACGCTGAAATGAATTTCAATCGAAATGCAAATCAACAGAGCAGGTGAAACAAAAAGCATAGTATGAGAGAAGTGCGAACCTCGCGACCAGTTTCAAAATCGGAACGACAGAGAGAAACAAATGGATTTCTCAGTCGCGTAGAAGGCAAGCTCGATAACTAGGGCAGGGCACCCCCTCTCTGCGGCGATAAACAATAAACAGACCAAGACGGAAGTGCTCTCAGTGTCGCATTACAAATAACAAAGAATATAACAACTTCTCAGAAACAAAACTCATTTTTGCAGCTAATACAACTAAATATTTTCAAACTGTATATTTTATATTTTAAATGTTTTTAAACATAAATACCTCATTTCATTGGGGTCAGTATAACTCATTATGTATATTTGTTACCCAGAATATAAAACTATACTATATTTTATTTTTTCTCTTTAGTAGTCTTAAAAAATAAAATAAAAAGTATGTACAGTCAATAAATTAATATGACACAATATTCCTTCTACATCTAGATTTAGTTTCTGCCTTTACATTATGAAAAAGTATTTATTAGTAAATATCAAAGTTTTATATGACATTATCGATAAACAAAATTTAACAAGGAGATTTTAAATTACTCGAAACCAAATATATAAATGTAATCACACGGCTAATTAATTATTATCATTATCAAGTAGGGGATAATAATCCTATCAATAATATGGTGGACTAAAACAATCATTTACAATTAAATTTAAGTCTTGAAAATTAAAAAGAAAAACTTAGCTGAGAGAAATAATTTTATTAAAAGTGTTAGCCAATTTTTTAATTTATATTAATCATTTACAAAATTCATCATTTCTAATGTTTCTTCTTTTGAAGGTAGAAACAGAAATTATTGTTATTGATGATTAAGGTTATTGATGATTAAGGAGAGTGTAGTAATATTTATGTTTAATGTGAATATATTGATTTAGTCTCTTAAAAAAAATGCTATTTTAGTCTCTTTGAAAAAAAAAATTGTCAAAAAAGATATGTCTGTTTCTCTGCGTGGCTCCAAAGTCATGGACTATTTGAAAAACAGTTTTTGAATAAATATCAATACAAATAATACATTCCTAGCCGTTCTCAAAGTGTAAAATGACTATTTGCTACATACATATTTTCATTGGAAATTGGTCTTATGCACATTGGTGCATCCCATGATGATACTTTTATGTGTGATTTTGAATGACAAAACAAAAGGGTGGTAGTTTAAATTTAAGATCCCATGTATTTCAAAACTGAATAAATTTTGGTTATAATTGGTATATAATTCATTGTAATGTGTATTTGAATTAATCTCAGTACTAATAAATTGACATTAAACAAATATCTTTTTATTGAAAAAAAAAATACTTTCTGCATTTCTTTCTAAGTATACCAATAAAAATGAATGATCTTTTATTGATTTAAAATTTTTTAAGATCTTTTTATTTTTTATCATAATAATGTATATTATATGTAAATTAATTCAATAATTAATTCAAAGTTAGATAAAGAGTAAAATATAAATGACAAAAAAAATCAATATTCTCTTGAACTTTAGAAATGATACTTAAATAAAAACAAAAGTTTCGAAGTATTGTTAAAATTGAGACACCTAGGAGATCTGGCAACAGTTTTTGAAGCAGATTGATTTTATTCCAAATAAATGAGATCAGTGACAACATTTTATCTCCAAATCTAATTCATTTTCTGTCCAATGAAATCAATGTATGCAGTTCTTGCTTTTAGACAAATTTCTCTGCTATTGTCACAAAATTGAGTATTTGCATTACTACATTTTCTATCCAATGGAATCTTATTCAGTTTTGATATTGAACAAATTTTTCCATAAAGAAACTAACTTTCTTGCATGTAAAATCTAATTTTTGTATAAATTAATCTGTAAAAATTATTTTATACAGCTTTTCTCAATCTATATTTTCAATTTATATAAAAAATGATTTACTTCTTTCATACTTTTCTCTGTTAGAAGTAATCATAACAAGTTTATACACACATACAGTAAGTGTCTGCAAATATACATGCAAAAAGTGGGGTGGAAAAACCTGAACTCTATCATCAAACTGTTATCCAAAAAACCTATATAGCAACTCTTAGTGAAGGTATGGTAGACAAAAATATTGTTTCCAAGGACAATGTCAGGGTCGAAAAGACAAATATATAGAAAATAAGATGGTTCACGCATGCACTTCATGCATTTTATATTTTATCTAGTTACATGATGAATTGGGGTCTATACTACAAATTCATCAAAAAAAAAAAAAAAAAAAAAAAAAAAAAAAAAAAAAAAAAACTAACAATAAATCTCAGAAGATTTCTCTTTTGTTAGAAAGAAGACATTCCCAACAAATAGCTACCACCGCTAAAATTATTGTTCCCATATATAAACAATGTACATGTAACCTATTATTTTCTCTCCACACCAGTATTTGACAAAGCCGCATTACTAGCTGCTTTTAAAGGTGGCCTGTTAATCTTCTCAAGTAATCTACTAAATACTAATTTGACTGGTATGCAAGCGACAGTGGTGAGCTCAGAGACCTCTGGTTTAATCAACCTATTTGTTTGATAAAAACTTCTATCATGTAATTGATTTTTACCATGATTACTTTCAATAGATAATGAAGACAGAGTTCTAGTTTTCTGATTAGATGATGACAAGCTCACTTTCTTTAGCATCTTTTTTGTGGGTTTCCTGTCTTCATTAAAGCCACTCTTCCTGGAAAGGTTTGCCTTATGACTGGAACTTCCATCATTTAATCTCTTATACTCAATATTTCTTTCTTGATCTATGGAAAAATCTGCATCACTCTCAACACCATTAGATGACAATACAAGGGGACGAGGAACACGAAAATTTGCTGTTCTCCTTGCAGTTCTCCAAGCTGGTGGAAGTACACTACTTCCCTCAAAGGCAATTCCCTCGTCAACTACAGAAAAAAGATTATCCGATGAACCATCCTTAAGGGTTTCAATTTGGATTGGATGCCCTATTATTGACTTCCCATCTAACTTACTTGTGATAGAAACAATGGGGACAGGTGCTTTCCTATAGCTTGCTTGAACCTTCAAGTCTACATCAACCAGTATCGACCTCCTTCCATCAAAATTATAACGATCACCATATAATGGAGCAAACCCTCTACTTTTCGAATATCCTTTCAAAGCAGTGTGATCTTCCCGAGCCCATTCATCCCATTCAACACCATGACTAATTTCATTTTGACATTTTCCTAGTGCTTTGGAAGTTGGAGAATAGTCGTCTTCAAGCCCAAACTTTTGATCTATGTCATCAAAAACATCACTACTACCATTCACATAGTAATGAAAACTCGGATCCAATCTCCTGTGATTTGAACGGCTTCTCGGTCCTTCCACGTCTGCTCCATAAAAAACAACACCTCTCCCATCAGGAGCACCAACAAACCTCTTCCCAAGATTACGATTATTCCTTTTTCCTTTTAATTTCCATTTGGATACCGCTTCATTACCTGATATATGCTCACGAGGATAGAGATGAGGAATGTCTCGAGAAATTGTTAACTCATCAAGCTCCTCACTACTAGTGCTTTCTTGTTCTTCAGTATCATGAAAAGTTTCTGTGGTTACAATTACATCAGAAGAGTGAAAATGAATATTTGAAACAACATAAAAGAGTTATCCTCTCTCCCTCTCTCTGTGAAACAGGCAGGTAGTGCTACAACACAACAGAAACCATGTTGACTTCCAATCTGACAACATATATAATTGGTTCAGCTTTAATGCATAATCCACACTAAATAATGTCACCATTTTTTTAAGACTGGATTGCTAGATTGAACTCATGCATTTTTATTACATTTCTTTTTGTATACTTCCAGCTCCATACTTAGTTTCTCTATCTATAATCCTTTTTTTATTGACTTAAAGAATGGAAGGAGAAAAGCAATTTGCCTACAAGAAATTGTAAGCAAAAAAGAGCATCTTCACCAGTTGGTTAACATGAAAGAGAAAATATGGGGATATCTTAATATACCTGAAAGTGTTATCATCTCATCATCTTTGTCAAGTTCCATTTCAGAGGAATCTGAATCAGCATTAGCAGACCCAGTTTCAAAAGAATCAGATTCAACAACATCCATAAAAGCAGATTCACTCTCATCAGCCAAAGAACTGCAATAAGCATAATCCCCTCCAAGTTGGGAAGCTGACATTGCAACATTAGCAGGAATCTCCTTGTAATCCAGAGAATCACTAGATTCAGCTGGAAAATAAACATATTTGCTCCTTTTTGATCGGTGTGCTACACCTACTTGCTCCAGTCCTGAAAACAAAGCATTGGCCACTTTATTACATATCTCTCACTCAATCCAACATCTACTTTTCTTTTGTCTAAATAGTTTTACCATTGGCTTGAACTTAACTTCCTATGCAAAGAACCATCACTCATTAGCGTAAGGGTGCATTAATCAGCTATTAGTTTATAACCAACATTATATCATCAGAGGATGAGAGCTGACCTCTCAAAGGAAATTTTGAGCTCAATCCTCTTCATAGGATGTAGCATGTGACTTTGTTTTTTTCATTCTCATTTCTTAATGTCACTAGTTATGGATACATGACTACGCCTTTCTTAACAGTACATAATATAATCTAAAATCAGTCCAGCAAGAAGCAACACCTATTTTTTCTTGCTTCTTCAACATTTGCCTCTCAAGTTCAAGAGCATGAAGAATAGCATCTTCTCTGCGAGCATATTTCTCTCTTTTCTTTAAGGGCATACCCTGGGCAGACTCTGCCCTTTCAATACATCCATCAAATTCACCGCACCGGAATGTCTTCACACGCTTGGATTTCTCCAGATTGTACCAATCTCTGTTTAAAACAACACCAACCCACAGAAAGAAAATTAGAAGAATAGAATGAAAATACCAATGACAATTGATACAGCAGCACGTTAGATATAACAAGAACGTGTCTGGATAACTTTCTGACTCATTGAAACCATTCAACAAGCATAGTATATGCACATATCCTCACAATCAGATAAATTTCAGCAGAACAGTTTTACTCAACATTTATTGACTTAATTGTCAGTGTCTAAACTAAAACCAACAAAAGCATGGACCAAAATGAAACCAGATACAAGTTATCAAATTTCAATAAATAAGAATATAACAAAATGAAAAGGACTATTACACGCTAGCATCTTCCCTTCCCAGAAGCTTAACGGGAGTTCCTGAACGAGGAGAGGTGAGATGAGAAGCAGAAAGGTGATCGGGACCAAGTATTTGACCCGGCCACCACGAACCGTTCCTTCTTCGAACCCACACAATCGATCCAACGTCGCAATCCACAGCACCCAACCCCGAACTCTCCATCTCTCGAACTCTCCCTCTACCTTTCGCTTTCTTTCGCTTCCCCAGATTTTCTCTTTTTTTCTTTCGCTCTCGATGAGAGTCAATGCGGTGGCTCTGCCGCCGGTGAAGAGACGCGATGAACGGAGGACCCCGGAACCGTCGTGAGTGGATAGTCCGATAAGTGCGACGTGAGTTAGGGCACAGGATTCCAATCAGATTTGGGAAATTTCACTTTTAGGGTTTTCAATTTTGACTTTGCTTAATTAAAATTCCACGGCCAAACATATGTTTGAACCTTCTAGAAGCATTGGTTTTCACTATAGGATTTGGTTAGCCATATAATGACATGTGTGGATCGTGTTGGAGCAATGTTTTTAAATTTTCACAGCGTGACTTTGATTAATTTACTCAGTTAAATTTGACACTTTATTTTCATTTGAATTTAGATAAGTAAAAGAAGTTTATTAATTCTTAATTAAAACAGGGATTTGGCTATTAAATAAAAAAATAAGAAATTAGTATTTTAAAACTTTAAACCTAGTAATTTATATAATTATATTAGATTGTGTTTTTATTAAATTCTAATCAAACTCTAAAAAATTAATATTAATACAATTTTTACTTTTATCGTGTAATTTGTACTATACTATTTAAATATATACACTATCATCTTTAATTACTTTAGAAAGAAGGTTCACAAATTTTATATTTTTTTTTGAAAGAAAAATAAATATACCATAAAAACTATTTACATTCGTCAAAAATAATATTTTTTAAACCTAACTATAAAATTATTTTTTTTATAGACTATGTCTTTCATCACCATACATTTTATTCATATACATGGCACAATTCTATTTGTTTTTTATTCAACAAGAAATACGTAGATAGTGTAGGTTATAAAAATAAAATAATAGTTGACATAAAAAAAATACACAAATTTAATATATATTAATTTATCTTTCTAGTTCTCTAGTATGATTATCTTTTCAACAACGGTGACTAGTTGATCATCATTTATACAATTGGTTTGTTTTAGCTATAAATAGTTATTTGGTAAAGAATGCTCGATTATTATTGAGAAGTGAATATTGTTTAAAAAAATACTATGTTAGACTAAGAGTGTTAGTGTCAACAATACTCAAAAAGTTAGCTAATAGTAATTACAAACCCAAACAATACTCCAAAGATGTCAAGAGTGGATACGACCCTAAATAAATACTCAAGATACAACAAAAAGTGACTACGAACCCAAAAAATAATCATATGATATTTTGTAACATTAGTCTATTTAGTAAAAGTTAATCATTTATTTTAAAACTAAGCATAGTTTGTTATCTATATTAAATTAATGATGAAGGAGAGATATTAAGTGAATACTTATAACTAAAATGTTTAAACAAGTAAAATTATTAGGTATTAAGGTTGTGTATGCAAGACATGGTCAAATTGAACTATCTCTTACTAACTAATTACTTGAATATACATAACAATAGTATAAATATTTGTATTCAGACAATATTTACAAAAGACTTGAAAAAATAATAATCAAAAAACAATTTAATCCTATTTTCACAAATATCTATTAACTTCATCTAAACACTTAATTAATTATATTTTCTTAAAAAGTTAATATGTGACTTATTTTAATACCTTGAACATGCAAACCTCAATTTCGTGGATAAAGACAAACTTAATATATTTAATATCATAAACTCGTGTAATAAAATCTATCTTAATTTTTCACAACCTAGAAATTTATATTATTTAAGTACTTAATGAAGTATTGATATATCTACAATATAAGTTTTAATACTTAATACACATACAATCACACAAACACATACTAACCTTGTTTTATATTTATGATATGAGAACAATAAATAAACACATATTTCATTATATCATTCATAAACATTACCACAATAATCTACATTATATAATTGTTTATGTAAATCATAATAACTCATTTATACATTAAATACACAAGTCAATAATGTAAAATATTAATTTTTTGTGATTTTCCTTGATTTTTGTTAATTTGTCAAAGTAAATTAAAGAACAACATAGAATTGGCTATATTGAAATTTTGAAATGAATCTTATTGGTAAACTATTAATTTTGAAAGTTAAATTTCAACCTATATAACTGACTATTATTATTGACTTTGCTTATTCACATAAAAAAAAAAGTAACATAATAAAGAATTATCTATATTGTTTGTCGTCATATTTAACTTAAAAAATTTATTTCATACTGAATTAGAAAAAAGTTCGTGACTTTGTAAAAGATGCAAGATAGTAATAACCACTTGCTATTTATAACAAAATAAGTTAAAAAAACTTCAATTTTATTTTGTAATTTTAATTTTTTTACAATAATTATAGACGGACACATTATTATGACTAATTAGTCACGTAATATTATTAATGATTAACTAATTATTAAATATAATATTTAATAATATTAATAAGTAAAATTATATATTTGATCAAATCATTTTTTAGTCAAAGAATTATATATATATATATATATATATATATATGTTAAATTAAAAAAATAAAAGACGGTTTTTGATTTTTTGTATGAATATTAAAAGATTTTTAAAATATTAATTATATTCAAAGTGAAAAACGAAAATGATAGTTGTGATTTTTGAAAAATATTCAAGATAATAACAGTTACTTACTTGTTTTACAAATAACTGGTCATGAAATATAAATCCGTAGCAAAACAAGTTTAAAAAAACATTCAATTTTGTCGATATTTTAATGTACAACAATTGTCAATGATAATATTATTGTAAATAATTTTTCATGTAAGGTTATTATTTAGCCAACAATTGTTGATGATAATATTATTATAAGGATATACAAAAACTTAAACTATTTTTCACTTAAAATATATATATTATATTGAACAAAAAACAAAAAATGATTTTTTACTATAGTAAAATATGACTGATAATAATAATAGTTTAATTTAAATATTAATATTTTAGTCATGTAAATAGAAAGATAACCCCCAAAAAAAAAATCATTCAACTTCTTGTTATAAAATCTTTCTTTGATTTATAATAATAAATAATGGATATAATAATGAATATTTGATTGTCTATGGAAAGACTATAACTAAAATCTGATGTATTTAATTGCATTTTAATAACAACTATGAATGTCTTTTTAAAAAGAAAAACTAACTATAATTGAGAATAGTGGTTTTTATTTTAGAATGTCCAGATGTTAAATTATAAAATTTTAATATCAATTTAATAAATTAATTTATATATTTTATTCTAACTAAATGTAACAACTAATTGACAGTTGTTAATATTATATTATGTAGAAATGCATATAATATATATATATATATATATATAAAATAATCCTTACTAATAATATTTCTGTAAGTTGACATTATCCTTGACACATAATCAATATTACATGCATATGAAAAAAATTAAAAAAATAGCAAGTCATGTCTTTTTGAAAATTTAATTTTTGCTTACTCGATTTATAAAGAAACGCTCATATAATATAAATCGGCAACAAAATAAGTTTTTTAAAAAATATCCATTTGTCAGATATCTTAAATTGATATACAATTATATTTGGTAATATTAATTTCAATTACTACTCTAAGTACTGAATTAATAATTAATGATATTACGGTATATTATTGATACAATAAAATATTTTTTTTATATTGGTATATTATTGATACAAGATATTGATATATATATATATTGTTTGTATAAATATTACGCTTTAGAACAAAAGTTTCGGACGAATTTAGATTAATTCAAGAATGTATTATAATATTAGCATTATTAAAATATTATTCATAGTAGTTATAATCAATGAGTAAATTAATTATTAGAAACATTGATGAGTAAAAACTATAAACTAAATATTTTTAAACTAAAAATATATTAATATAAAAAAATAGTTTTTGATTTTACAAAAAAAGTTGCAAGATAATAATAATTTTTCAATCAATTTTTATCTATTTTATAGATAAATTATTATTTTTTCATTACAAATATGTTTGTATAGTATAAATTGTCATTTTTCTGACAATAATTTTTTATTAAATTTAAAAATTCAAATATATTTTATATCATTAATTATTTTTACTTTATAATAACGCGGCATGTACTATTTGAATTATTTTTAAAAACTCTGACATTTGTCTGTTAACAATTTATAGGTATTATTATAATTTATTATCAATTCTGACCTAGTTATTATCGCCCATAAAAGGACAATTTGGTCAATATGCTTTACAACGGTTGTTTTCAAAAACAAATAAAAATAGCCGTTGCTGCCTAATCTCCAAAACCTTAATTTTCATCTTTCAGTCACCATTTCTACTATATATACAATCCTACTTCAAAACCTTCACCATTTAAATCTCTCTCTGTCTCTGTCTCTCTCTCTATTCATTTTCCAGCACTCGAACTTCACTTAACGCTCTCTCTGTCATTTGTTACTAATCACTTCTGACGACTGATTTCGTTTTGTCTAATAATCTGATTCTGCAGGATTTTGATTTTGCCTTGTGCTTTATTTTCTTTTCATTTTGGCGCTGTGTCTATATTGTTTTCTGTTTTTTTGGTTTGTGTTTTTGTTTTCTTCTTCTAACTATGGATGCAGGATCTTTGAGTTCTTCCGGAACCCTCAAGACACGATCACGCTACCCTCTTCAAGAACAGTTTATTCAAAGAAAGAGTTCCAAAGAAAATGTGAGAAAATTTTGCAATATTTTTTTCCCTGATTGTAATCTGTGTATAATTTGCATGATTGTCGGGACAACTTTTTTGGATTAGGGTTTCAAATCTAAATAATTAGAAGTTCTATTTTTTTTAGATTTTGAATGGGTTTCAAATCCAAACATGATAAATCTGTATATCTCACTTTCAATTAGTTGCTGAAAAATAACCAATTTGATTGTGTTTTTGTTTTGATCACCCATCAGTTGGACAGATTCATACCAAATCGGTCGGCAATGGACTTTGATTATGCTCACTACATGCTCACAGATGGAAATAAAGGTAAGGAAAACCCAGTTGGGAGCTCTCCATCTCGAGAGGCCTACAGGAAGCAGCTTGCAGAATCCTTAAACATGAACCGGACTCGAATTCTCGCCTTCAAGAACAAGCCACCTGCACCAGTTGACTTAATCCCCCACGAGCTATCCACTCATATCCAAGATAATAATAAATCAGTCAAGCCTCGACGATTTATTCCTCAGGTAAAATCTGTTTACCATTCCATCAATTTAATTTATTTCATTCCTCCGTTTGTAAGCAAGGATTGGTCCAAGTGGAGTTGTAGTCTCAAGTGGGGTGTGGTCCCTTGTTTATTAAGTGGGATGACTATGTGGAAAACCATTAATTGACTAGACCCTAGTGAGATTTTATTTCAATGAAAGTGGATTTGAAGAGGCTTAGTTTGTGTGGTATGTCATTATTTTGAAATTTGTGCTAATTTATTTGTCGGTCTTCATCAGACTTCTGAGAGAACTTTGGATGCTCCGGATCTTGTGGATGACTATTACCTCAATTTGTTGGACTGGGGAAGCGCCAATGTTCTTGCCATAGCACTCGGAAGCACAGTGTACTTGTGGGATGCAACAAATGGTTCTACTTCAGAACTTGTTACAGTTGAGGACGAAGATGGCCCTGTAACATCCGTTAGCTGGGCTCCAGATGGACGGCATATTGCAGTTGGTTTGAACAACTCTGAAGTGCAACTATGGGACACAACTTCAAATAGACAGGTATGTATTTATATCATCTTTGGCTTATAAAAGATCTATAATAAACTACTCATTTATCCTTTACTAATAGTGTTATTAATTTTTGCAGTTGAGGACTTTGAGAGGTGGACACAGACAGAGAGTTGGATCTTTGGCATGGAATAACCACGTACTCACAACTGGAGGGATGGATGGTAGAATTATCAACAATGATGTACGAATCAGATCACATATTGTTGAAACCTATAGCGGACATGAGCAAGAGGTTTGTGGGTTGAAGTGGTCAGCTTCAGGTTCACAATTAGCCAGCGGGGGTAATGATAATCTACTTTACATCTGGGATAGAGCCACTGCATCGTCTAATTCCACAACACAGTGGCTTCACAGGCTGGAAGATCATACCTCTGCTGTAAAGGCCCTTGCTTGGTGTCCCTTCCAAGGGAATTTGTTAGCTACAGGTGGAGGCAGTGGTGATCGGTGCATCAAGTTTTGGAATACCCACACAGGTGCATGCTTGAACTCAATTGACACTGGGTCTCAGGTATGCTCCCTGCTGTGGAACAAGAACGAGAGGGAATTACTCAGCTCTCATGGTTTCACCCAGAATCAGTTAACACTTTGGAAATACCCCTCAATGGTCAAGATGGCTGAGCTCACTGGTCATACTTCCAGAGTTCTTTTCATGGCCCAGGTAATTGATTCATTTTTGCATTTTGTTGAGCACAAATCTGATTAGATTGTTGTCTTTTGAGACTTTTTACTAATTACTGTTATGTCAACTAATATCAGAGTCCAGATGGTTGCACAGTAGCATCCGCTGCTGCAGATGAAACATTGAGATTCTGGAATGTGTTTGGAGCACCAGAATCAGCAGCTAAGGCTGCGCCGAAAGCCAGAGCTGAGCCATTTTCAAACGTAAATCGTATACGATAAGCAAGGAATTAATACTGAATTTGTATTTGTTGTATCTACTGTATCTCAAATCAAAGAGGGAATAAACAGTGTCATGCAAAGCAATTACTGTAGGGAGAGACAATAATCAGAGAGGTGAATTTGTTGGGTTTCCATATGTACATTATTGTAACATACACATACCAATCAGTGGAAACAAGAACACTTTTCCCCCGTGGACGTAGTCACAAACACAAGTGACGAACCACGTAAATATGTTGTGTCACCGTTGTTTTTCTGTTATGTTGTGTACACTAAGGATAAGAAATATAAGATACAAACTGAAAAGAAAAAGGAAAGATACTTCACAATAAATAATGAGCAGAGTCAAAGCTTTTAATTTTAGTTTGTATTAATTCTCAAACATTGCATTTTTAATGTCTTTTTGATGATTATTAAAGAAAAAATAAAGATTTTTCAAAATTCTTTACGAACTTATTGAAAAAAAAAATAAAAATAGAATTGGGCCGCAATTGAAACATAGTATGAATTTGAAGATACTTAAAACCTATTTTGGAAATTCTTACAAATGGTATATTTTTCAAGATATTTTATGAAGGTCATCTGTATACCAGAAATTGTGTCAATATAAAATCATAATACTACTGTGAATTCTCTCCCTAATTACCAGAAATTGTGTCAATATAAAATCACAATACTATGAATTCTCTCTATGAAAGAGTTTAACTAAAAGTTCATAGTACTTCAGATATTACTGTTCTTGAGGATCATCTGCATATCTGGTTTTTTAAAAAATGCAGATTCTTAAGAGTAGGCATTTTTCTAATACTCCCTTGTTCAGAACAAAAGCCTCTTAGATGTTTTCAACTCAAAAGATCACATGGCTAACACATTTTTCGAGAAGCATAAATCAGGCTATACTATGTCTTTCTAATTTAAAATAGAAATTTAAATAGAAATGTAAATTTAAATCAGGCTATACTCTGTCTTTCTAATTTAAAATATAAAAATCACATTTATCTCTCTTAAATTTTAAATAAGATAAGTCACAAAATTTAAAGATTTTTATAAATAAAAACTGAAGAATTTAATTATACAAAAAATTACGTCCATTTTTCCTTAAATTTTTAATCATAATTTTAGTTTTAAAATTAACATATACATTTCGTATATTAATAAATGATATTCATATATTTAATAATTATTTATTATTTTTTAAATTAAAGCAATGTTTTCTCAATATATTTTTATATTTTTATAAGACAATAAGTGATAGTATAATTTTTTAGTTATTATTAATATATAATTGTATTGTTTAATTTTATATTTTAAAATTTTAATTCTTAATTTTCATATTTTTAATTTAAAGTTTAGTTAATATGTTAGTTTTAAAATAATAAGAAAATCAAACTGGCCTTTACTGGGAGATTATGTTATTTTACTAAAATCACGAGAGAGAAAAGTATTTGTAAAAATTACATGAAGTATAATAGTTATTTTAGTAATACATTAACAGAAGTTAATATATATTTTAAAGCTAAAAGAAATATAATCCATTTATCATTTCACAATTTAAATTATTTAACTAAAAATAAATCTCATTTGGTAAAATTGAATTAAGTTAAATCCCGCTAGTTATATTAGAGACCTTACAATCTAATTATAATTTTATAAACTAAAAAATATTTTATCAATTATACACATTTCATCATTCATAAATTTTTATAAATTTTTCACTTAAATCTCATTATCTTTCTCTTAATCTAAATAACTAAACTTTTCTCACACTTCCATTAACTTAAATCTACTTTCTCATATCCATCTTGAAATCCAAACAAACCTTAAGGTCATGTCTTCCTCAAAGTACAAAACCCTTGGCATAAGAATACCTACAGCATAAGAATACCTTCGTGACCCATCTTTAAATAACCAAAGGTCAATACTTAAAATTAGGAAACGTGGTAATCAAAACCCAAAAGACCAAAATTTTAACCAAATATTGTCTTTCGCATACAATCATTTGCATCTTTGATATGACAAAGGTTACACCACTAAAGGATGTATCAAATGTAGATACCATTGGCCGCAGGAAACAAGGGAGCATTTAGCCGCTATCCTGTTTATTGTTACGGTTAAAACACTGCATGACGCAAATTGTAAAACTGTTCACTCACCACAACATTTTAGCCAAGGAAGGCCAATAACAAAGAACGAAAACACCGGAAGACAAATCAAACAGCTTCATCTTCTACGTAGTTGATGGCTTGATCCCAATAATGGGGAACACCAGCATCCACAAAAACTTTTCGGGCAGCTGCTTCAGTGATGCAATCATGAACACTGAACCTATGGAACTTGGGTTTGGCAACACTTCCTTGCCACACCAGAACACACTTATTGGCAGGCTTTTCATCATCTGAATCTTCATTTTCTTCTTTCTCTTTCGAAAAATCACTCCAATTAATGCGTCTAAGCATAAGTTTCCCATACCTCTTAATCGACTTGCTTCCACCTTCAACAACAACAACACTGATGCCATCACAAATCACAGCACATCCACTCAAACGGTTCTCTTGAGCATTAACATCAACTCTGAAGCGGGCCTTTGGATGTGAGAGGTCATTTATTCTGTAAAGAGAGACAATTGTCTCCAGTGTATTTGGGTCATCAAACAGCTTCCTCTCCTTCTTTTCCCGGAGCTCGGCCGGAGTAAGCTTGCGTGCTATATTCCTATCTATGTGAGCCTGCTCACGCTCAGCAGCTGCGCTGCGTACCTCCTTTTCAAGCCTAGTAGGATCTTGAGTTGCTTCAGAGCCAAGTACTTTCATTAAATTGCTAATCTTGACCTTTGGTTTTGGTGGTTCTATGACGCCCTGTCTTATCATCTCTTGTCGATCTTTCTCCTTGGCTATTCGTCTTTGTGTGCGGAGTTTTTTCTGCTCTTGCTTAGTTAGTTTGAGTGGTTGAGGTGGTGGAGGAGCCGGCTCAGCAGGTGGTTCAATAGGACGAGGATGCTCCACATAGAAAGTGATTTTTTCTATTTTCAGTTTATCCTCACCTATGGTTCCATTATCAATGTCCCCATAACTTCCAGAATGCACAAGAGGCACGTCCCTGATAAAATCAAATAGTTAACTGAATAAATGTTTACATACAACCAGAGGTACAATGGAACAGAAAACAAGTACTCCCAAGAAAGAAAATACTAGAATCGGAAATAGATATTCATGTCAAATTGTTCATTGTCAGGTACAATTTACCAACTAGAATTAGTATTTTCTTGTTTTATATTCAACTAGTACTGTAACAGTTATATAAAGCAGCCAGGGTGGTTTATTCCGGTTTGTCAATTTGTATAATTTCTAACGTGACTATAACCATGTTTATAAACAACACAAACAGAAGAACATAAGGTGATAACTACCGAAACAGGCGTATGCAGTGTACCTGCTAAATTTTGATTGCAAAATTAGTGACATTTGAATAACACCCTTAAATAATCCGCACAGTTTAACAAACACAAACATACATCGAAAGCAGTAGTTCAGTTAAGTATAAGCTTACCACCACTCGATGTCTGGAATTTGGTCCTTGGGTTTTTCTTTAATTACAACTCTCTCTGTTATTTCTATTAAGTTGGGATTTATATCAGGAGCAGCCTTTGCCTTTGCCAACTGTGCTTGTTTGGCCTTGTGCTCTTTTGCTTGAGCTTCTCCAAATTTACTCTGCATGAGTCAAAATAAAAATAACAGATCACACACAAGGCAATTGAAAAGAATTACGTAAAAGGGAAAGGCACTAGAAAATGGGAGAAGGGGATGGACAGATGCAGTATATACCTTTAATTTTATTGTTTCAGCATCTCTTGACCATTTTCCTTCCTCCACAAATTGGAAATTCATCCTCTTGGGTCGCAGGAGCTTTGTTTTGTTGATACCCATACTTGCATCAAAATAAGGATTTGCTTCCGGATCAACATCCAATACAGGTTGTAGTATTTCAAATGCTTCCTTCTTTTGTTTGTTAATGTTGACCTGTAATGTTCAGACACCAGATTCCACCCTTAAGACAGGAATCCCAAACAGAAAAGAAAAAAACTGAAAAAAGGAGACAAATAAGAAAGCAGCACACCTTTAATGTGCTAAGGTTGACGGGCTTGGTCACATTAATAACATTTCCATGTTCATCTATTTCCCGCCCCTGAGCATCAAGACGAAGAACTGGGGCCTTTGTTGGCTTTTGCAGAATAGCAACATCTGTTACCATCTGACCAGGAAACATATTTATCAAAGGAGCAAATTGCGGATCTTGACGAAATCCCATCCTTGCAGCAAGCTCCTGAGCACGCCTGACAGCTTCCAAGTTGGGTAGAGTTGCATTTACAATACCAGCAGCAGTGGTGGCACTTGCTGGAGGATTAGCAGAAGCAGCAGAGGGGAAAATTGACATATTTGCAACATGACCAAAAGAAGCTGAGGTGGAACTTTTTGATGCGACTGCAGAGGCGGATTCACTGTTTGAACCCAAGTTTGAGCTTCCTTGTGAATTTTGGGTAGAACTCTTATTCAACTACACAGCCAAAAGCAGCAATTAATGCATTCAGAGGAATATGTACAGTTAGAAAAAAATCAAATCAGTATCATCAGTTAGCTATTTAAGAGAAATGTCCAGCTGACAGTAAGTACTTGTTAATGGAAATAATAATCAATTTACCTGAGGAATTTTCTTCAGCTTTTCTGACAACTCTTTCTGCATTTGTAAAGCTTTCTTAGCCTTAGCTAGGGCATCCATTGACAGGCTTCCAGCTTTTCCAGCAGTTGAAGATGACCCATCTGTACTAGATTTTCCAGTAACCTCATGAGACCTGGTAATACTAACGCCCTTATTTTCATTTGTGGTAGAATTCAAAGATACCTTGATAGGAAGTGAAGGAGGAGGAGCTAAAGATGTCTCAGGCACACTCATGGGCGCCACAGCAAGTGATCCCAAGGCACCCTGAAAGCAAAAGGATAAAATGTCAGTGAATGTCTGTCCCTCTTCAAGTATTCCAAGAGGAACAATAAAAGAGAAGGAACTAGGAAACAGAAGTAAGAGAAGTGAGCATGTAATTAAGCTGAACACAAAGAAAAATCACAATGAAGGAAGTATAAGATCACAAACCATCTCTTTTGCAAACCAAATTATCAATAAGGTTAAGTGAGTCAATCAAACTACATATGGATAGATGGACCACAGGGGTTATCTCATAGTGTTCAAGTAAATTGGCAACCTATTCTAGTTCACGAAGCAGGAAGCCAATAACTGAAAGTAAAACCTACAATTCAACATGATTTCTAAACCAGAACTCTGTATTGGGAAGATTACGAAAGCATACATATTATAATTCAATTATAACCAAGAAAAGTTAAAACCGGTGACCACCATATAAAAGTTAAAAGAGAAACATGACAGAAAGAAAGAAACTCACGTTTTGGGCAGTTACAGTGTCTTTGGAAGAAGCTGAGCCATGGGCACCTTCAGTGTCTTCATACTTGACCATGGCCTCATGAATGCCTCTATTATCATTATCACCATCTTCTTCGTTCTCCTTCTTGACTTTGTCCCCAAATTTCCTCCGTTCCCTCTTCCCTTCCTTCCTGTCCTCAGAAACCCTAATTTTCTTATCCTCACCGTCTCTGTCCTCACTGTGCTCCCTCTCTTTCCGCTTATGAGAATGTGAAGAGTACCGTGATTCCACCAAATCTTCCCTACCATCATCACGCTTCACCTTTGACCTATCTTTGCTACTCTCTCTTTCGTGAGCCTTATCCCTATCCTTGCTTCCTTCTCTGTCATAAGCCCTATTCCTATCCCTGCTTCCTTCTCTGTCATATAGCTTATCCCTATCCTTGCTTCCTTCTCTATCATAAGTCCTATCCCTGTCCTTGCTTCCTTCTCTATCATAATTCCTATCCCTGTCCTTGATTCCATCTCTGTCATGAGTCCTATCCCTTTCCTTGTCCCTGGACTTGTGTTCACGCTTGTGATCCGTATCTGAACGATGATTGTGGTGGTCTTTGGAATCACGATGGTATTTGTCGTCACGTTCCAGGTGTCGATCTCTGCTTCTCTTCTCGGATTTCACCCTATTTTCCATTATAGGATTTGGGAGAAACTTCCAAGCTTTGTAATATGGGGATCACTTCACCTTAGCTCCTAAGTTTGTAAAATATTAAATATGAATTAATGTTCTTCTTCAGAACTAAATCAGGTTATTTTACAATTTAAATTTAGACCAAATGATAATAATTCGGAAGCACATAAATGGTATTCTCCTAGAAATAACAATTTTCAATATCGTGTATTTCTGTGAACTCTTCTCAGTTATGCATACTTTGATAAAACTCAACAGAAGATTCGTAACACAAGTAAGTAATGCCCACTTAACCACAAAAGATGTGAACCAGAACTACCCATTTTTACATGTTAATAGCCCTTTTCGTATTCATTGTACATGTTTTGAGTACATATCCCCATGTGAGATTGTCCTATATACTATGCATATCAATGCATATAAAATGTTTATCACACAAATGTAGCTAGGTTCATAAATACTACCAAATACTAGCCCATATCAAGGAGAACCCTGTCTAAGCTAGTTTCAAAACAGTTAGAAGAACCCAGATCATTCGAAACACAGAGGGGAGTATAACACCGAAATAATATTTACTTGTCAAGGTTATCTTCAGCGAAGAACAGTTCAGACAAATTGATCATACGTTGCCTTTTTCATCACTTCATTTGTTCTTCTTGCTTAAAACAACAAATTAAAGCAAAATATTTAAGGGTGGACCAGAAGACAGACCGGAATTTGACACCAAAACAATTCCAACGAAATAATCAGCTTCATCACAATCAAATTCTAATTTCTTCCAAATCTTCTTTTCCACAAAAAAAAAGGTCCTAATGAAAAGGGGAAATAGATACAAATGCTGATGTTGTGCTAATCAAGATTCTCGCTAGAAATTTAAAAAGCTTTAAAGTGAAAAAAAAAACTAACACAGGAAGTTGAGAGAAAGTGATTACAGATTCGAGGACAGATTGAAGAGTGTGTGGGAAGCGATAAAGTCACTCTTAACCCCTTCGGGTCCGAACCTAAGAGCGTCAATTTGGTGTGCTATGTTTTTTCCCGCTTCCTTCCTCTTCTTCCCTTGCTACAACTTCTCACTCTTGGTACCACTCAAAGGCAAAGCAATGAACAACCAACAGATCTAGGGTTTTACTTCAAAGTTCTTGCCTTTTAACTATTTGCCAAAAAGGGCCTGTTCTCCTCCTATTTACTAAAGATGCCCTATTTAATTTTAATTTTCTTTTCTGCTAAAGGTTTTTCTTTTTCACATGAGCGTATGTTTTACATGGTACAGAAAAAAAAAATGTGTTTTTTTTGGTGCAGAAAAAAATGTGTGATTTGGTTGGATAAGAGCAAAACAAGAGGCCTTGAATACACAAGTTGATGTGAATTGGGAAGTACTATTAACAACAACAGTTTACAGTCCTTGAATGGCTTGAGGCCATACAGTGAAGTTGTTTGGTGTCTTCATTTCCACCACCAGTCTAGTGTTATCTATTCTCAACATAAAATAAAAACACCATAAGAAAATAAAAAGAAAAGGAGAAACTTTTTCCTCTATTCATTTCTATTATTCAGAGCAAAAGTGTGTGTTTGTTTGGTGGTGAATTCCTATCCACATATCTCACCGGAAACATGTCAGCGGTGGTTGCCGGTTCCTCCACTTCATTCTCAGCCACCTTCACCACCAGGAGGAGTCCCTCCTTAAAAAATTCTCACCTCACACACTCCAAGACACTTACTCCTCCTCAATGCCAGGTACTACTACTTGCTATTTTTTTCTCTCTTACAATAAAGTATTACATGATCCAAAATTACAATGGTCTCATACCAATTTCCAAAGTTACTATTTTTTTTTTGTAAATTGATAATCTCAAAAACTTGTGTGGAAATTAGCCAGAATCATGGATATGTAGTAGTACAAAACCATGTGATTATTTCTTGCTTGCAGATTAACAAATTGAAACCATGTGCTCCTGTATCTGCAGAAAACATCTTTACAAGGTCTCTCACTTCAGGAAGCCAAAAGGGGTGTGTCAGAATCATTCCTTGGTGAGAAAACGAACGTTTCCTCCATCAGTGGGAGGAGACTTGAGATCGCAGCAAGAACTGCTGGAGCTTCAAAGACAATTGAGGTGGAGGTTGACAAGCCTCTTGGCCTCACCTTAGGCCAAAAGCCTGGTGGGGGTGTTGTCATCACTGTTAGTATCTTGCTCCCTTTCACAATGATGTACTGAATGGAATGATTCCAATTTGTGAATGAGAATTTGTTATCTTCTATAGGCTGTTGATGGTGGTGGGAATGCAGCAAGAGCAGGGCTAAAGTCAGGGGACCAAGTTCTTTACACTAGCAGTTTCTTTGGAGATGAACTGTGGCCTGCGGATAAGCTTGGATTTACTAAAACCGCAATCCAAGCAAAGCCTGATTCTGTCTACTTTGTTGTCAGCAGGTTTTCTTATCCACCTTTGTTCCGTTCATTCTTCTTAATTGCATTAATTCTCTAGTAAATTTGTGGCTACCATGAGGAGCCAACACCACAAACAATTGATAAAAAAACTGAAGAAAGGCTTATCATGCCACTTAAGTTCATCTGTTTGATTCTATGATAGACATAAGATGCATATTGTAGTCTTTCTAATCTTCATGCCATTATGTCTTTATTCTATCATTTGCCTAACAGCTGCAATGAGTTAACATCTTAAATTCTCCATCTTTTGTTATCAAGAGGAGGTGCCGAGGTAGACGTTAAAAGGCTCCCAAAGCGTCCTGCTCCTCCTCGCTTTGGAAGAAAACTGACTGATGCTCAAAAGGCAAGAATCAGTTTGAAGTGACATTCTTGTTCTTCCTCCTAATTATTTGTTGTCTGGACTAAAGATGATATTATGTCCACTTTACATTAAATTGTTGATCAAGTGAACTCGCATGCAGGCAAGAGCTACTCACATTTGCCTTGATTGTGGATACATATACACCTTACAGAAACCTTTTGATGAGCAGGTAAAAGTTTGCTTCTAAGCTCTTCCTCCCTCTTTCAAGCACCCATTCTTTTAACTTAGAATGCCTGTTATGTAATTTATTATGGTATTGGTATCAACAATTTTCATGATGGTTATTAAAAGGGATTTCATTGTGATTAATATTCCTCATAATTTGGTTTTTGACCAAACTCAACAATGTTACATGATGTATGTGGTAACCTCATATAAGGGGACAACATTTTACTATTGTTGATGTAGTATTAGTGTCAGCATTAGCAACTTTCTTATGTGGTATTATACTAAGGGATTTCATGATAGCCATTAAATGATATTTGATTCAACTACAAACACAGGAAACTTCATCTTCTTGAGATGGTACTTGTTGACATTGAATCATTATCAATATGTAGAGTGCTTTTCTCATTCTCATATTATTTGATCTTGTGCAGCCGGACACATATGGATGTCCTCAGTGTCAAGCACCAAAGAAGAGGTTTGCTAGATATGATGTTAATACTGGAAAAGCTATTGGTGGGGGCTTGCCTCCTATTGGAGTTATTGTTGGACTTGTTGCTGGTTTAGGTGCTGTAGGAGCTTTGCTTCTTTTTGGTCTTCAGTAACACTTTATATTCCATCACATGTTTCTTTATTTTATTCATTTTCTGTCCTCCAAAGCTGTCCAATATTGGAGCTTGTGTCTCTGAAATTCCTTGGATATTCATGTCAGAGTTGAATGAAGATTCTAATGAGTTTCAAAAAAACTTTATTTTAGTTTTTTTGGAGGGCAGATTAGCATTTTTCTGAGCTACATGTGATAATATACATTGTCATATCTTCTGGTGGTATATGAAATAAATGTTATCATCTCAGTCAAGTAATGAATGTTGTTGGAGATTCTTACAGAACTTCTAGTTGTTCTTAAAGGAAAAATAGTACATAATATATAATTTGAAAAATAGATTAAAAATATATTTTAAAAAAAATCTATAATCACTTATAGAAAAATAAAATCAGTTTCCTCATAGTAATATAAGAGATAATTTAAAAGAAATCTTGTAAGAAAATATAAACATAGTTATAAAAAAAAATCAGTGTAAAAAGAGAAAATGATGATAAAGCCTTGACAATGGTTGGTCCATTGATTAATGGTATCATGATTTAAGATGAAAAACAACTTAAAAAATTAAACTAAAATTCACTTGCATACAAATGAATTTCAGAGTACAGAGTACATAGCTAGAGAAAACTATGTGATTATTTTCGTGGCCTGTGCTCTAAAATGTACTTACTTGTATTTATCACAAGATAAAATTAAATTAAAGATGTGTGAATTTACATTATTTTCACTGACTTATCCGCAAGATTTACAAATTTTGTAGGACATAACATGTTTTTCCCAGTTAAAAAAATTAACAAATTCCTTTGAAAATAATTAAAAGTTTACAAGAAAATTATTAGGTTAAAGTTTATATTTAAAACCTCGATAACACTCCTGTTTATAATAATAAAATAATGTTTTTTAAAGAGTGTCGTTGGGACAAGGTGAGATTAATTTTAAATGATTTAGTGAAGTCATAATCAAGTTTAAGTGTTTTGATAAAGGAATTTGAGTTGATGCATATGATAACCTTTCAACAGTATTGAGTGCAAGTACTTGGTGAACAGTGAGGTGTTTGTTTTTCTATTTGTGTCAACCATTCTACTTTTTCTAAATTTTTAACCTTTTTTACTCATATAGATGTATTTGAAGAATTTTTTTTTATCAAAATTTGTTTTAAATACCAATCTTACAAAGATGAATTTATAATTATAAAATATTTAAATATAAGCAAAAAGATATTAAATTTAGAGTTGAGAATTTAGGATTTTTTCGAATTAAAATTAGTTTTTTAGATATTACAGGTGGGAAGATTATGAAATACTTTTTATCACTATCCAATTTGCTGGATTATTCCATATACTTGTGTGCGAGAGAGAAAAAGAGGTGGGAAAAATAGAAGAGATAGAAAAAATATTTGAAAAGAAAAGAAAAAGTTCAGAAAAAAAAAAAAGAGAGAGGGAAAGAAAGGAAATGATAAAAAAGAAACCTAGAACAAAAGAAATAAAAAGAAAAATAAAGAAAAAAAAATGTTAGAAAAGTACAAGAGAAAGATTTAATCTTAACTAACATGATTAAGAAATAGTCAGTGAAGGGAAACTGTGAAACTTCAATCTCTTATATTTCAAGTTACATATCTAGTTTTTTTTTTTAATTATTACTATATTATTTTGTTTTGTTGTTAAAGAATAAATTTATTTGAGTGAGTAATGATAAAAACAATTTAGAGAAGAAAAGTAATTAAAAGAACAACAAAAATAATGAATATGATTTAAATAACAAGTCTTTAATTTTAAAACTAATAAATATTGTTTAGACTATAAATGATATTTCTCTTTTTTGCCAAAGTGAAATTTTATAGGCTTAACTTAGATTGAATTAGTTGTCAAATTTGTAAATATATAATTAATTTTAATATTCTTTAATATTTTTGATAAGTTCGTATTTCATGACAATAAAGGTCTACAAAACATATTGATATTGAGAGGATTGGGTTAATATTAAAATCAGTTAGATTTTTAATTTCTAGTTTTTTTAATTTGGATTTCTTTGTTTTATTTTTTCAAATTGGGCCTTCAACAATATTTTACTTATTTTGTATTTGTAATTAAATATACTTTATATATTAGTTTTTAATATAAATTACTTTAGGTCTATATTATAAATGACTTCTTGTAAATAATTCTTGTATTTATAATATAAATTTGTTTAGAAGTTGAGGCTTGATTTTGATAAGAGGAATTTTTTCTTTAAGTATTTCAGTACAATTTTTAAATTTTCAAATTAAAATAGTAAACTTTCTTCTTGATCGTGATATATCGGACTTGTCAATTTTAATTGTAGTAATTTTTTATTTATAATCTCTTTGTGTTTTTTTATATTTCTTATTTGATCCGTTAGCTTTGACTAAAATGATCTTTAATCCTAATATGAGATTAAATTTTTATTATGAATTTCTTTTTTAATACATATATTTAAGATTCTTCTCTCTTAGATAAGAGATATAGCCACATAGTACTTAATCGATGTCTTCTTGTTACCACTTTGAACTAATGTTATCGGGAAAGATATTTTAAGAATTTAAGAGATATGTTAATGCTTAATATTTTATTTAAATTGCGTATGATAAAGAATTTAATTAAATTATTTTATTTGTGGATAATTTATTGATGAAAATTTCTCATAAATATTAAAACATGAAAATAAGATCCATGCTTTTATTTATAAATAATTTTCAAAATTTTGAAAAAAATTAATTACTCTTCTATCAATTATATTTATTTATTTATTTATAACAATACATAATTATATTTATTTTTTAAAGTTAAACATAAAGTAGCTGTAGTAGTACTTTCTAATTTTGAGTTTTTATAGTTAACTTTTTAAATATATTTATATAGTAACTGTAAAATAAAATTTAGAAAACTGTAAGAAGAATGGCAAAAGAAAAACTGTGAAACTGAAATGTCAGAAATCATATTTGAATGAAAAAGATGAATCCCTACCAATCAATGTACATGAATAAAATACAGAAAGCAAAGGTATTCGAAAATTTTCAAATTAAAGTGAACGTATTGGTGATGATTACGCTTGACATTTCCTCAGAGTTCAAAAACTTCGGAGCTTAACACTTCAATTATTGATTTTGGCATGATTTGGTGGTTGCATCTTCTGAATCCGATCTCCGTTTTCAAAATCACACGACGATGAAGAGATGAGCAATGCAAATGTAGCAAATCAAATGGTTACTTAACCGGTTCTGAGTTTTCAACACCATCACTGCACTTTCACCATTTTGGAAACCCACCAAGAACAGGAACAGGAACCCCACACTCCACAGTTTCTCAGTGAGGTAAAGGCTCGCTTTTGCAATTCCCTCTCTGCAATTTCTTTCAAAAGGGTTTTGATAAGTTACAAACTTTTTGGCTGATTTTAACCTTTCCCTCTACTTTACGTCATTGTTTTGCTGCTACTTACCTGTTTGAAGAAATTCCCCAATTGAAAAAACCCACATTGCCTTGGGGTTTCTGTCTCTTGCTGCACCTTCATTAGGTTCTTTTGGCTTTCTGCTTAGGAATAGATTGATGGCAGTTCGTAGGTATTGAGCTGGAAAGTATATATGAATAATATAAAATAAACAGCTATATCAATACCATGATCATGAAAACTAAGGTGTAAATATAGCCAAAATAGATTGTCTCCCTTATACTCTTCCTTTTCCCCCTTGCCCTTTTGATTTGCGAAGCGATGCTTGAGGCGAGTTAACTAGGTTCCGTGCAATTCTAGTATAGCTTTTGGATGTGCAATTTCAAACTTAAGTTTTTCTTAATGTAAAACTTATTAGTGACTGCATAACTAGTCGGTGACGTTATCGTGTTTGTTCCTTTTCTGGGTCTGCTTACAAAGCCTGTTTCAGCATTTACTTTCTATATTTTTAGCTTGTTTTAAAGTAGTGTAATACCGTGTAATGATTTTTCTTAATGGACATCCTTGTAACAATTGAACTTTGGGTTATCTCGTTACATCTTTCTCTATTAATGGCCTAGTGTAATTATTTGGGATTACATGCTTTCTGCCTGATGTGGACTTGGATTCTTGTGTTAATGGAAGCACATTTGATTTATACATATTTTTTGGGTAGGGGTGAGGAGGTTGAATTGAGATGAAAAAAAAAAGGTTTCGTTTCCTAGAAAATCTTCTAAAAAATTATAACTTTCCACCCAAACAAACGAATCCTAAATTATGCAGTTAATATTGTTCTTTTTATTTTCTCATTCTGTAGGGTGTAACACGTTTGGTTCGAGGTGTAATTTTCTTTTTCGGGAAAAAACTTCTAAAAATTGCCATTTTTGACAAAAACAAATAGATCCTAAGTGATGCACTTAATTGGAACTTTTTCCTGTTTATTTTCTCTTTTTGTAGGGCGTTACAAATTTTGGTTCGGGCGTGTGCTGCTGAGCTGAAATAGTTTCTCTATATAGTTTTCCTTTGTCCTTTTCACTGTGTCTCTCCTGGTAGTGAGAGGCAGACATGCAAATTGGAATGACGGTGCTGATGACTCAAGCTTTGAAGACCATTGTGTCATCCTATCATGACTATGACAAGAATTCCCATCTATGTCCTTTGCCTGTCAGTCCACCCAGAAGCCGTCAGTGGCGCCAAAGCCGAATTGGAACCTTCGCCATAGCCATTGCAGCGCTTCTCATATCTACTACTGCTTGGCTTTCCCTTGTGTTCTCTGATGCAACTACATGTTGCTTTCACAGTTTAAAAGATCGGCAAAGTAGACCTCACTTTTTCAATTGGAAGAAGTGTGTTTCTCATTGCCATGCGAAAGTAACACCCCCTCCTGCTCTCCAATTTGGAACCAGGAAAGATCATCTTCATAATGGTAGCAGTATTGTTGAACAGCAAGGCTTGTCACTTAAACATATTGTTTTTGGCATAGCAGGATCATCTCAACTTTGGAAACGGAGGAAGGAATATGTCAGATTGTGGTGGCGTCCTCATGACATGCGTGGTCATGTGTGGTTAGACGAACAAGTGCTTGAAGAACCTGGAGACGATTTATTGCCTCCTATCATGATTTCTGAAGACATCTCATATTTCCGCTACACTAATCCCATTGGTCACCCTTCTGGCCTCCGGATTTCTCGCATTGTCAAAGAGAGCTTTCGCCTCGGCCTCTCTGACGTGCGCTGGTTTGTCCTCTGTGATGATGATACCATCTTCAATGTGAATAACCTAGTTGATGTTCTCGGCAAGTATAATTCTTCTGAAATGATTTATATAGGTAGCCCCTCGGAGAGCCATTCTGCAAATTCTTATTTCAGTCATTCAATGGCCTTTGGTGGTGGTGGGATTGCAATAAGTCAACCACTTGCAAAGGCTCTCTCTGAGATGCTTGACGAATGCATTGAGAGGTATCCAAAGCTCTATGGTAGTGATGATCGACTGCATGCCTGTATCACCGAACTTGGCATTCCACTGACATGGGAGCGTGGTTTTCACCAGGTATTCAATTAATCCATTTCACTCCATTTTATTTTGGTCACATCTTTTCTTGTTTTTAGTTTGTAGTTTCTTTCGATTCTAGGAGAAAGGAAAATTGTTAGATGTACAGTATAATTATCATCCAGCCATTTTTTCATTGGAATTCGTAAATGATCAGGATTAATTTTTCATTTAAACTTTCAGTGGGATATAAGAGGCAACGCTCATGGTCTTCTATCCTCTCACCCAATAGCACCATTTGTGTCAATTCATCATCTTGAAGCTGTAAATCCCTTTTATCCGGGCTTGGACTCTTTGGACAGCCTGAAACTTTTTACGAAAGCCATGAAAACCGATCCCAGAAGCTTTTTGCAGCGTTCCATATGTTACGATCATGCACAACGTCTAACATTTTCAGTGTCACTTGGTTATGTTGTTCAAGTCCTGCCTAACATTGTTTCTCCCCGTGAACTGGAGCGCTCTGAAAGAACTTACTCTGCTTGGAATGGTAATAGTGCAGCACATGAATTTGATTTTGATGCTAGGGAACCGTACAAATCTCTTTGTAAAGGTTCCACTTTATTCTTCTTGAAAGATACTAGAAGAGAGGGTAATGCTTCTTGGGGTTCATATATTCGGGGTAGAGATAAAGATGATTTCAAAAAGAGAATTTTATGCTTTCCTCACTTTCCTCCTATGCGCAATGTGGGAGAGATCCAGGTAGCTGTGCAACCTTTGAGCAAGAATTGGCATCTGGTATGTTGTATAGCATTTAAGCATTCTATATGATGATATTACCAGTTTTCAATGTTAATGCCATTTCTTGATTCCGCTGTTTTGTTGCCTTAGGTTCCAAGACGGCTCTGTTGCCGGCAAAGCCAAGCTGGCAAAGAAATACTCCGAATCTCAGTTGGAGAGTGTGGGAAGGGAACTTTTACCTCTGTCTACTGATTATGGTGTGTACATGATTTAGCCTTTCAGTGAATAGCTAATTCCATGCGGCATTTTTTATCCCATGAATTGAGCTTTCTTGAACTTTTTTTTTTGCTCAGTAGACACTTGAACTTGCAGATGGTAGAGAAAAGGTTCCCAACAGTATGCAATTTGTTTTTTTATAGATAGTATTTTTAACCAGGTAGATATTGAGTTTATTTTAAAAAGATGGAAGTTACAACTTTTTAAAATGCATTTTCTAAAATATAACGAATGTATGTTAATAAATCCATATACATATACATACAAATAGAAATTCTTGTTGTCATGATAAACGAAAACTAAAAATATATACCATAAGATTATTTTTTAATAACTAAGATTGGAACAAAAAAATGTATGTGTTTCTTTGAAGTATGTGATCACTAACAAATTTTTAAGGTTGATGATCTGTTATATATCAAAATATTAAGGGTAATTATGTGGGGACTGAATTTTGTTTGATCATTCTTGCTTGCATCTGGGATGAAAGCCAAACATATAAAAGACTCCCTCGACCAGTAAGTTTCATATTGATACTTGGTTAACCAAGCAAATGAATTAGGTGGAATATGTGTTCAAATGCTAGGCCACTACGTCAGCATGCATCGTATATTTTAATCTTATTCTTCTGAGTGTCCATATTTTTACGAAAGTGAAAGAAAAAAGAGTGTTGAATGAAAACAGTACATAACATTGCAGACTCAATATTACACGCATACTAGTATTTTAATTAGAATACTATATGAAGATGTTACATCTCAAATATATTCTTGATCTAACCTTAAATTATAGTCTACTGATTAGCGCAATCAGTTGGCTTAAAAGAAACTAACTTTTTATCTAAATCAAATCCAATCAAAATGTTTGATTGAGCAAAATTGCCAAATATATATTCTCCGTCAGTAGTGCCAGCCATTGCAAAGCAAAATACTCCATCTTTTGGTGGGATGAAGGTTTGTATTGGCATCAATTGCACATCTGCCCCTTCAAAATGAGCAGTCAAGGTTGGCCCTTCTAAGTTTGTCTCACTTCTGTAGCAAAGTTGTGTGCCCAAGTCTGGGTCATCATCAATGGGTAACAGGCTACTCTGCACCTTTAATTCCTCCACTAGACGGTCATAAAATTCTTGTGGTAAATATGTTGCTGGTGTCCCTGAATCAATCATTATATTTCCCTTGGCAAGCATTTCTGAGGAATTAAAGGGCACAAATGTGTCTCCAACACTTATGCCTTCTAGTGTGACCAGATAAGGTGACTGACCTTCCTCAGAGACCAAAGGAGTTGTGGCTACTCCTTCACCAGAAACATCACTGGCATCACCAAAACTGATGGTACCTGAAGTCTGAGGGTCTGCATGAAAAGGAACCAGGCACTGAGAAAACCTTCTACTTCCATAAAGGCTACCAATTTGTGAAACAAGTGACAGAGGTCCCCCACCTAGACCAATGATCCCCATGTCGTTTTCATTGAAAGTTCCAGAGTTGCTGTGTCCACACCCAAATATGATGTCTCCAACAACAACCGATTCTTCATTGGTGGAACTGAATGTGATTGTTTCCCTTGCAAGCACCCCATTTGTTACTGAAGAATCAGCATAAGCATAACTATATGCGCACAGTTTTTGAGGAGAGCACGAATGACCAAAGAGTGAATTACACTCTTCTGAATAGCATGGAACAGGAGTGTATGTTTTGGACCTGAGAGGTTCAAACATAGGACTTTTCTGCTTATAACAGCCTTGGCAAGGTGTACATTGTGCCCACACGAGGTCACTGCCTGTATCAACCAAACCATACACATCCACTGGTGGTGTCCCCAATGTGAGCTTCATGAGATAGTCACCATTGTTGGATGTGACTCTTGTAAAGGGACCATTTGGGGCATATGATTTCTTGGGAACTTGGTAAAATGAGGCACGTCTATGCATATGAAGTTCATCTGATTTGTAGAAGGGAGAGTTTGGTGAGTTCTGGCGGATTAGTTGAACACTGAACCCGGAGTTGTAAGCTCCGGTTAGTGTTTGACATAAGAATGTACACAGTACAAGAAAGCACAGATGGAAGGAGAGAATGTTGGCCATGAAGTTTTTAGCAAGGGACAAAATCATGTGAAAAGTAGAGGAATTCAGTTCATATATACACATATCAGCGTAACATTCATGTGAGTGGGGAAGTTGGTGGGGGTTAAGTCACAAGAAAGAAATAGACAGTAGCAGCATGTGAGTGATTTCTGTGACGAGTTCTCGAATATACTATTTACCTCTTAATTCCCTTCTTTTTTCCTTTTTCTTTAGATAAGCAAAAGGTTCAAGACCCAAAAGTCAATCAGTCATGTTGATTTCTTGTTTCATTCTGCAGAATTGTATTCAATGATTTCTAACTTCCAATAACTTACATTCAGTTGAAAATGTTGTCAAAATGCCACATAAACCACCGGGATATGCATGAGGATGATATAAATTCTTCTTTTTCTGGAGGGACGTGAAAAAACTCGATATGAAATATAAACAAATTCATATAAAAAATCACTTCCAATCCAAGATTGTAAGATAACTGTTTTGTGGTTCTCACTTTTATTTTTAGTCAACTTGGAATCCAAAGTAATACTTATTCCGAAACAACTAGCAGTCAGAAACTATATGTTTTTTTTTTTTTTTTTTTTTTAATGTTTATTACGATTAAAAACTTTGGACTCTTGAAAAGTGTTATGTTCAGCGTACCAAACAAATGCACGAGACAATATGGGTTGACGTTTGACGACACGATGATTTACGAGCAACGAGCCACCGTGGTCCGTGAGTCACTAAGCTATAAATTATTGGATTTAATGTAAAGAGATAAGAGGTTCAACAAAATAATTGTATGATCCAATTGTCTTCACGTGCATGTATGTATTTCAATGGATTGATTTTAAAAATTTAATGAATTATCTTAAAATTTGTATAAGTTATATATAAATATACTATTTACATGTAATTTTTTAAAGATAATTTATGGAAAAAATCAAATGAACAAGTATTTAACTCAAAAATTTGATTTATTAATTAATTGGGATGAAGAGCGAATAGAATTATTCTAATATGACATGTCACCAATAATAAAATTATAGGCACTTTACTATTTATTATGAGAAAATATTGTAAAAGAAGTAGTAATAATAATAATAATAATAATAATAATAATAATAATAATAGTATTTTCATAAATAATGAAAATGAAACTAAATGAATCAACAGTTCAATCAATCCAAATCAAATTATCCAATTGATATATTAAATTTAACTAAATGATTTTATAAAATATGTATGCTAAAATATTACAAATCATAGAATTAGGTTATACCAATGATTTTAAATTTCGTGTATTCTAGATTATTTGTGTTTTTATATTTTTTACTAGTGTGTGTATATATATATATATACATATATAATTTAATACTCTTTATGTTCTTTATTATAAGTCTTTTAAGATTATTTGGTAGGAATTAAGAAATATAAGTTTTTATTATAATAAAATTGTGGTGTGATTTCTTATTTCACTCATTTTACTTTTCATCTAACACGTGTAAATTATTTTAAAATTACTAGGAGGACTAAGTATAATAGAAAAAAAAATGTCATTGAAGTTAAAGAAAAAACATAGGAAAAGGAATAATTTTTCAAAGTTGAGAGAAATAAAAAGGAAGGGATGAATAATCATTTATTTACTTATTAATTAGTCATCAATGTTTTATTATAAGCATTTATATTAAGTACCTACTCCAATATGTTATTAATTCTAAAACGTTACTAATCTAAATTAGAACGGATGTTCATTGGATTGAACCTTATGCATTTTCATTTTAGCTCTTAAATAAAAATAAATAAAAAAGATCCCTCTGTATATACGAACATAACAAGGTTGTAACAGATCTCTCTATTAGGTCTCATGCCATTCCAATTCACATGAAGGAAAAAAAAAAAAAATCTTAAATTCAACTAATATAACACCATTCATAACATAAAAAGCATAATCAAGAATCAAGAAGATTGAATCTTTTTTTTTTTATATATAAAACTACATTTATTTAGAATGATATATGAAAATGTTATATCTCTTATCCTTCTCTTGACCTCAACTATAGATGTGACTATCACTTCACTAAAATTACATGAAATTTATCTACTGCTTGCTGCAATCAGTTGACTTAAAGGAAACTTCACTTCTATCTAAATCATATCCAATCAAAAGGTTTGATTGAGCAATATTGCCAAATATAGGTTCACCATTTGTTCCAGCCATTGCTAAGCAAAATACCCCATCTTTAATTGGGATGAAGGTTTGAATTGGCTTCAAATTCACCTCTGCATCTACAAAAGAAGCACTCACAAAGGGCCATTCCATATTAGTCTTACTTTTGTAACAAAGATGTGAGCCCAAATCTGGGTCATCATGAATGGGTGGTAGACTAATATGCTTCTTCAATTCCTCCACTAGACGATCATAAAAATCTTGTGGTAAATAAGTTGTTGGTGTAGCTGGATCAATCATGATATTCCCAGCCTCTATGACGTGTGAAGTATTGAAGGGCACAAATGTGAAATTAACAGATATGCCTTCTAGTGTGACATAATAACGTGTTGCTCCTTCGTCATAGAACAAACGGGTGGTGTGCACTCCTTCACCTGAAACAAGACTGGCATTACCAAAACTAATGGTACCTGAAGTGTTAGGGTCTCCATGAAAAGGAACCAGGCACTGAGAGAACCTTGTGCTCCCATAAAGGTTACCAAGTTGTGAAACAAGAGATAAAGGTCCCCCACCTAGCCCAATTACCCCCATCACATTTTCATTGAAATTTCCTGTGTTGTTGTGTCCACAACCAAACACAATGCCTTTAACAGCAAAAGGGTCTCCACTGGTTGAATTAAATGTGACAGTTTCCCTTGCAAGCAACCCTTTTGATACTGAAGAGTAAGCATGAGAGTAACCATAAATGCACAGTTTTTTAGGAGAGCATGAATGTCGAGAGAGTGAGTTGCACTCTTTTGAATCACATGGAATAGGAGTGTAAGTTTTGGACTTTAGGGGATCAAACAATGGATTTTTCTGCTTATAACAACCTTGGCAAGGTGTGCATTGTGCCCATACAAGATCACTGCCTGTGTCAACCAAACCATACACATCCACTGGTGGTGTTCCCAATGAGAGCTTCATGAGATAATCACCATTGTTGGGTGTCACTCTAGTGAAGGGATCATTTGGGGCCTTTGATTTCTTAGGAATTTGGTAAAATGAGCCACCTTTATGTGATTTGTAGAAGGGAGAATTGGGGGAGTTCTTGTGGATTAGTTGAACTCTCAACCCAACATTTTTAGCTCCAATTGGCCTTTGACATAAGAACACATACACTATGAGAGGCCAAAAATGAAACCAGAGAAGGTTGACCATGATGTTTTAGAAAAGGACAAACTAACTCATGGTATGAAAAGTAGACAACTTTTTTTCCATATTTATAAACAATTCAAGATATAAGTGTGAGATAATGTTAAAAGGCTTATATTATACAAATTTTAAATAATCAATAAATAAAATATTTAATAGAAACTCAACTTAACAATACTTAAATATTTAATATAAGAGACTTCAAACTTAATTAAGTTTAATCATTATTCATTAAATAGATAATCACATTTAACATTAAATTTTATAATTACTACTTTTAATGACTAACTTTCAAATAAGATTAAATGCAAACGAGCAAAAAATTGACCAAAATACCACAATTGGGCTATCTATTTCCTCCCATTTTTTAATGTCAAATATTTATCCAAAAAGCATATGATGCTAAATAATTACTAAACTAGCACTGTTTACTGCAGCAGCAGAATTTGGTTCCATTTTGTTATTATTTGAAAATTTTTTTTCTGTTAAATTTTTAAGTCTAAATTTCAAAGAAAGTCTCTAAAGTTTTTTTCTTCTTCTTCAATTTAATTCTTCAAGAAACAAATGCAATGCATATTTTAACACTAAATTAGGAAAACAAATAGAATGCATATTTTAAAATTGAATTAAAGGTGTTGTTTTTTTTATAAGGAATAAATCGTGTCACCCTTACATGATTTTATTAGAAAGAGATAGTGTCAAACTTACACGATTTCTTTTACGAAGAAATCATGTCTAACTAGAATGATTTCATTTAAGATCTCACACTATTTTTTATATTTTTTATTTTAAAAAAAGTTAAAATAATTAATTAGAATTAATTATTTATTACTGAAACTTTCATTTTAATTTCAGTTTTCAGTTAAATAAATAAAATAAACGTTAGATTATGATCTTAAAATAAAACTATTTTCCATTAAATAAATAAAATAAAGTCTTAGACTGTGATTTTAAAATAAAACCTATTCATTCTAAACATCTTTTATTGTATTATTTAAATATTGGTTCAATGTTAATCAATATATATTAATTTTGACCATTTTTATTGTATTATTTAAATATACGTTTAATAATAATTGAAAATGAAAACTTCAATTATAAATATTTATTTCCAATTTTATAATTAATTATTTCTTTTAAGAAACGAAGAATACAAGCATAAGGAAATCGTCACTAATGCTTTGAAAGATTTCTTAATAAAAAAAAATAAAAATTGTCCATATTTTAGACTATACCGATACCAATTATACTATTATAGAAAAAACTTAAATTAAAACTTTTGAAAACCTTCTCTTTAATTCATATATGGATTAAGATTCTATTTATGTTTGGTACAATCTGTTGGCTTGAAAGATACCATGTGTGCCTCTAGATCAAATCCAATCAAGTAATTTGATTGGAGAAAGTTGCCATAAACCCCCACATTACTACTAGTGTTGGTGAATGCCAAACAGAAAACACCATCTTTTGGTGGAATGAAGGTTTGAATTGGTCCTAATATTACATTTGCACCTTCAAAATGGGCAGTTAGCATAGGACCAGCAAGATTATTCTTTGTTCGATAGCAAAGTTGGGTACCCAAATCAGGATCATCTGTAACAGACTTCATCTTAACCTGGTTCTTCACTTCAGTCGCCACTCGATCATACAATTGTGTCGGTAAGATAGTTGGAGGTGTTCCTGAATCAATGAACATGTTACCTTTCTCAACATTTTTTGAAGAACCACTATAGGGCAAGTACTTGTTTCCCACACTGATGCCTAGTAAGGTCACAAAATAAGGAGTTTTATCTTGCTTTACAACCAAAGGTGTAGAAACCACTCCTTCTCCTGACACCTTACTCCCTTTGCCAAAACTCATTTTGCTAGAAACCCTCACATCAGTGTGGAAAGGGACCAAGCACTGTGAAAACATTTTGCCTCCAAAGGTTGAACCCATTTGAGAAATCAACGACGATGGCCCTCTTCCTAAGCCTATGATACCCATCTCATGGTCATTGAAACCTTCTTTTGAGTCTTTGTGTCCACAACCAAACACAAAGCCTTTAAGGGGAACACTTGCCCCTGTGGTTGAGGTGAGTGTCAAAGTTTCCTGTGCCAAAGCTCCCTGTGTCATGGAACCATCTCCGTAGCCATATGTGTAGTTGCATTGCTTTTGAGGATTACACACGCCGGTGTCAACTATATGACACAATTTTGAGTCACATGATATGTTGCTATAGGAGGAGGATTTTTTAGGGTCAAACATGGGGTTAAGTTGCTTGTAGCAGCCGTTGCATGGGACACATTGAGTCCATGTGAGATCACTGCCTGTGTCTGCAATGCCATAGACTTTGAATGGTGGAGTTCCAATGGAGATCTCCATGAGATGCTCTCCAAGGTAAGCACTTACTGGGGCTTGTGGAACTCCTGAAATGGCTGATAAACCTCTCAAACGTTGAGGGAAGGTTTGGAGAGAAGTTTTACGAATGAGGTTAATGCTGAATCCCACATCGGTGTTGCCTTGGATGGGTGAGAAATGTAAAGGAAGAAACACCAGAGAAATGGTGATAGCTACAAGGAATGGATGAAATGATGCGAGATAATAAGCCATTGTGATGAAGTATTTTTGTAAAGGCTGGATGCTTAATTTATATAGGTGTTTTTGTCGTAAGGGTGATGGCTTAAGAGAAGTTGTGATAGGTTAAATGAATTAACTTAGGAATTCAAGTAAAATATAAATAAAAATAACTAATTAAATTAATGACATTAAATGAATAATTAGAAAAACGTACTCAACTATAAAAAGTAATTAATGAGATATTAAATTTTGAAAATAATAATAATATTTTAAAAAGTTCACCTGATAATCTTGTAACATTAACTTTCATATTTATTAAATATATAGTCAAATTAAATATAATATTAAAAATTTCAGAATTCATTTATTAAATAATTAAAAAAATTGATAGAAACAATAATAATAATTAATACAAATATATATATAAAAAATTAATATTAATGTCTACATTCATGAGTATTCTTCAATATTTTTTTTTGAACAACTACAAATAAATAAAATAAAAAAGAACACTTTAAGAGTGTTCCAACCCGTTTACAAGTGATATAGTTGTCAATCTGAGATATGTCTATTTAAAAATAATATGAAACAACGTGTCTAAAACAATTGACGCTTCTGTCCAAATATGGCGCCCTGGGCTCCTAGTTGACTATTCTTCAATATGATTAAATTAAGATAATTCAAATCAATTACTTATTAATTAATATATTTTAACTTGTAAGTCAAAAGGTTTATATAATTCTTGAATTTTATAAATATATTATAGAAGTTAATTTTTTTTTATTTCATTAGAATTTTGTCCCTTAAAAAAATCTAGTATTCTTATCTAAGTTTTAAAGATAATTAAGGTAATATTGTATTGTTAAACTACAATTTTAAGGAGGGAAAGAATCAAGTCTCACTGACAAAACTTTTTTTAGGTAAGTAGTTCATTGTTTAGTATGTATTTCACTTATTTTCTTCTTCTTTTTGAGTATTTTGTAAAGTATAGATGTTGTTGATTTAGAGTTTGATTATTGGGGACTTACTTGAAAATTAGTTGTTTTCATAAAAGTATATAAAGAAAAAGTTAAATAGACATGATATTGTTAGATAAAGGAAGTTTGATATTATTTAAATGTACGAAGATTGTACTTGTGATAGTATTATGCATATACAATAACAATGGATTATATAAATGCGTATATGACTATTAAGAAGATTAGTGTTTCATAAAAAGTATATAGATTATATGTTGGTAATTAGATTTTAAGCAATGTTTTGGAGTAGTTTTTATAAGTTATAAAATTGGAATTTGAATTGCATGAAATTATATGATTGTTTTTGTGAAAAATTTACACTTTGGGCTCATATTGCTCACACAATAACATACCACTTAAGTAACAAAATACCGCTCAAGCAACACCTAAACAATGGATTGCATATATCCTTCAAAATCGCTTAAGTGACAATGTAGATGTTCAAGGTATAATTTGCATAATTTAAGTGGTGACTTGAAGTTTGTTTGAGAGAGAAGTTAAGATAACTCTCTCTTTTCTAGAACAGATGATGCTCCAATGATAACATAGTTTCTTAACTGATAACATGATCATTCAAATGTTAGTTTTAGATATGATGCATGTGTGTTTAAAATATGTGAAATTGTGCAACTAAATCTAACTATTTTGAGTAATACAAGTACTAACATTGTATTATTTTCATATAATATAATCGTTCAAACACTCAAATTGTTAT
>Ga0209489_100174_pt1 | contig 100143 bp, 41 predicted proteins | sample SiratrowhiteBW_FD_187527 | JGI IMG/M metagenome (GOLD analysis project Ga0209489, IMG submission 187527) | Root nodule microbial communities of legume samples collected from California, USA - Siratro white BW (SPAdes) (version 2) | ecosystem: Host-associated > Plants > Roots > Nodule | place... | reverse complement strand
TTTTTATATCTATATATATATATATATATATATATATATATATATATATATATATATATATATATATATATTAATTAGTGTATATAGTTTAAAATCAATTTTTTTATAGTTAGATGCAACTCAACCCGATTTTGGATATGTAATATGATGGTTTTATTATAATAGGAATAATATTACTATTAATATTATTATTATAAATATTATAACTAATATATAATTAATTCTCTTATATAATGTACTTGGAAAATTTTAATATTTTGACTTATAAAAAAATACTAAGAAGTAAATAAATAAAATGACAGTAGAAGAAACAAAAGATAAAAAGATAGGAAAAAAAAAATAACAAAGCCAACTCACGTCAGCGTATAGAAATATAGTAAGTGGCTGATTCATGTCCTATATGTAAAGCAAAATAATGATAAGTAAAGTCGATACACTTAATCACTAATTAAATAATTAGAAAAATACCCGTGTGGTTTTTTTAGTTGCTAAATAATGTTGGTAGAGTAGGATTTATTTTTATTATTTTAAAATGAATAACTTAGTGTTGGCCAAGAATTTTCACTACAATTATATTTAACATACTGGAATTTTTAACTATTTTTGTGAAATTTTGTAAAAAAAATTGTTATAAAAATGAATAAATTGTATTGATAAAGCACGATTTCGTAAAAAAACATTATACTTCAACTTAAACACAGTACAAAAGTTGTGTGTGAAAAAGACAATTTTAGAAGCGAATATGTAAGGTAAAATAGTCAGTTGTTTTCTTATTGATAACAAATAATTTATAAAATAGAAGTAATAAGGTTTTTCAATATATTAAAAAACGCAGATATTGCTATCAGCGAAGAGTACTGCCATCTTAAATAAAATCTAACCATCCTAAATAATAACCTTGGATAGCAATTGTGACGAAAGAAAATGCTTCTAAAAAAGAAGTACAGGAAAAATACAATTTCAGTATAAAAATAATATATATATGATATATGATATTATATTGAAAGAAGTCATGTTATAAAAATTGTATAATTTTTATATCCATCTTTTTCATTTCTTAAAATTTTGTAAGTGGACACTATAATTAACCTATTTAACCGTTAACATACCATAATTCATTTTATAATAATTAATGACTATGTTTTCATTCAAATTAACAACTATTTTGTATATTAGACACATTTTCATTTAAATAAATTTAGAAAAATAAGAATAAAATATATTTAAACTATAAAGCATGCATAATTACCTCAAAAAAAAATGTAAAAAGTACTACATAACTAAAGGAGATAACACTATCAAAGGTAAATAATTAATTTAAAATGTAAATAACTGATAGTTATTTAAAGTAGAAAATAATAAAAACGAAAATCTATTTTTTTTTCGTTAAATCTAAAATTAATTTAAACCATGATTTGAGAGGGTAAATAAAATAAATAGAATATAATTAAAAATCAAATTTAAATATTTCTTGAGAATTGTTAAAGTTATACGAAATAAATTAATAATGAAGTCACATGTTAAAATAACAAAGTGGGTATGATAAGAAAAATCAAGTCTTTATAATATATTAAAAATGATTTTACAAAAATGCAAATTCTTAAGAGAATTGTGTGCAATCCATTTTCAAAATATGGAATCAAATAAATCCATCCCATATATAATAATGTAGAATTTGACTGAATATCATTAATATTAATTTGTGACACGACGGTATCATAACTTAGATCATAGGTGAACCTCCACCATCAAATTAAACAAAAATATATTTTTATTTTATGGAAGAAGGGGGTTTTAATCAATAGTTCACCAAGAAGTTAGAATAACATAATAACGTATAATGAATGTAAGTCTGTTCAACAAAGAAACCATTTCTTTTGACAAAATTCAAACATTAACTCACTCTTCTGTACATGAATCAAACCCGCGTGAATCGCAGTCTAACAAAACCAAAATGCACGACATGACCAAACTATTAATTTCCAATTTCAATTTTCAATATCGTTATTTTACTTACGAAATGCTTATTCAACTCTTTTTTCGAAACAATTTTTCATATATATACTTCTAAGTAGTTACTAAAAGATTGAATTGTCAAAAACCTGGATAGTTAATTTTGGAAACTGATTTAATGACTGGTTATCAAATTTACTGAATGGATAGAACGTAATTCCAAAACTAATAGCTGATAAAAAATTTATCTCTAATCAATTACTGTTTAAAAAATTTCTTGTAATGTACACGGCCAGGAAGTTTGATGAAATACAAGACAATTGATAAATATGCTAATAAATGTGGAAGAAATAATTTGGGGAATAAATTTCATAAAATAAAAATAGTTGAATAATAAAATATAAATACTGTGTACTTTGACTATAAAATAAACTTAAACGAATTAATCAATGGTTCTTTTCTTTCCCTCTCTCTAATGCAGGTAATCGCATATAGTCAAGGGACCAATTTGAAGCATGGGAATGGAAGAATGTTGTAAAGTAGTTTACCATGATATATTTACGTTATTTAAATTATTTTTTTCTACGTCCTAGATTTCCCATTTTTGCAGCTTATTGGAGACTAGTAATATTAGAGATCAAATTTTATATCATTAGTCACTAAATCAACTTTTACATCATTCCTCACTAAATCAATCTTTATATAATAACTCATTTAATTATCTTTTAAATGGGGGTATTATGGTATTCTCAGAAATATAGGGGTGCAGGAAGAAAAGCATGGAGGTGTAGGAAGAAAATTTATGTTTTTGAGAGTAATGCATTAGTTATAATGGGCTGAAGAACAAAAATTAGACAATTATTTATACAAATTACTTTCTACATTAAACACATGTTTAGTATACTAACAATGTTGTTATTACTCTTATTTTAAAATTTACAATTTACGTTTTAAATCATTTTTCTTCTTTCATACGCGCGTAGTTGAGTCATGTGTCTTTGAAATGAGTGTAAACCATTAATATTTCTCTTTTTTTTTTCTGTCATATGCACATTACAGTTTATAAGCTATATTATATATATATATATATATATATATATATATATATATATATATATATATATATTAACAATCATAAAAATATAGTTGGCAATTGTTGCACTTTGCACAATAAACATGAACTATTACTTTCTGCATAAGTTATTTTATGTTAAAATAAAATATTTTGTTATTAGTATATTTACAACTTGACAATAATTAATTTTAAAAATTTAGTTAAACTTATTATTTTTAAGTATTTAATTTTGTGATAATAAATTTGATTGAAAAAATACAAATATTTTTTAATATTTATAAAAAAAATTATTTTTTATAAAAGAAATTGTCACTTGAATTTTTTTTATTATTTATCAGTTACATATGTGAGAAAGAGAACAATTTATTTAATAAGTAAATTTTAAAATAATAATAATAAAAATAATCTTAATATATTAAAATTTATTTAATAAAGAAAACTATTTATATGTGGTGGAAATAATTGTCCTTTCCATTTGTTTGTCTTGGCCAAATCTAGAAGCTGTCTTTTTGGAAGCTTCTGATATCTGTGTTCTGAATAGAGTCATTGCTCTGTCCACGTCAGAATGAAGATCTTCCATAACCTTCTTTTCCGTTTCCATGCTTCTTGTTGCTTGCGTATTCTAACATGGAGTATTCGTCGTCGGAAATGCCATCACTTTGATCAATCTTTTCGCCGGCATATAATTTCCTTAAAATTTGTAATATTTTCAGAAAACAGTATTAGAATTAGAATTAGTAGACGATCTAATTTGGCTAAAGATTTAAAAGATATCGTCTATTACAAATTGTGATTATCGGATGAAATCATATACCATATTAATTTCAATAAAATGGATTATCATATTAATTCTAATAGCTTCCTTTGATATTATCTAACATAATCTTTTAGAGCAAATTTCTATTAACAATTTGTTTACCATGTTGATGATTATATTGGATGCATCATCAAATTATCAGATATTTTTCTCAATCAAAATATATATGAAAAGCTTATAACTTTTATTAATCTATAATAAGAATTCAAAATATGGAGTATCTCTTTTAATAATAAGGATAAATTATATAAAAAATCTACTAAGTATTTAATATTGTAGATAAGATAAACCTTACTTCTAATTATTATAATTATCATATTAGAATATTATACCAGTACTCTTATTTTTCCAGAAATTAATAATATAAAATTAAATTTTAGAATCAAGTTAAATTGCAACTATGCAATCAAAATAAAATTATAAATAAATTATTACAATAATTTCTATATATAGTGAACTTGAGATGGCCAATCTGTAACAGAGAATTAGTAAAATAAATAGTAAGAAAAGAGACAACGTAGAAAGAAGAACAAATTTGAATCAAAGACATGAAAAACGAGATATATATACATGTGTTATTTATTTTTGTAATTTTTTTACGACGTATCCATGTGGTTCATAAATTCTATTCCTTTTGTTATTTTCAGAGATTTTTTCGTTCATATGCTCTGTTTGTAATGCTTGTGCGTAACTGAAATTCTTTTATATCCATATTTTGATAGTGTTTTTTGTTTTTCGTAATCCTTGGTGATGTTGCTGTAAATTTCCTGTATCTAGGATGGTTGAAGTGTATTTTCATGGTACCAATTCTGATATAATCTCCAATTGTTTTTCGAGAAGCATAGCATCACGAAGCCTCTTCCAACGAACCCAAATTTTTTTTCCATACTTGTTGAGTTTTCGTGATATGAATATGTCTTGTACCTTGTCCCATGTTTGAAATATTTTTTTCTCATTTGTAGTTTCCCAAAAATTGTTGGGAAGTGGGAAAAGAAATAAACTTCTTCATCTCCTTTGGATGGTTTCATTGTGGGGTGAGAGTGGAGATGGGGCAACCTGATTCTTCTTAGGACGTTTCACCTTAATGAATGGAATGACGTGATAAAAAATGATGAAATCTGATTTGTGTTAGGTTTTAGGCTGCATGTGTCATATATAATTCATGAAAGCCGATTTCTTATATATCACCATTGAATTCAAAAATAATAAATCTTCTTCTTTGCTTTGAATTTAATTATATTATTAAATATTTTTAAAATTGTTAATTTTATATCTATAATATATTTAACAAAAATAATGTATGGATTAAAATCTAGTTATTATTTATTTGGAAGTAAAATTATAGACCATTTAAAAGTCATAATAATGGATAAAGTGTAAATAAAACAAGTTCAAAGGAATTAAAACTATAATTATCCCTAATTCTTTCCCTTTACGAGTATTTTCCAAAATCACCGCCGTTATATTAAAGAACTTATTTGAGACGGCCGTCTGGTATACTTAAAAGTGGCAACGAAAATGATATGACCTTTAACAACGCCGTTTGACTCCAATATGGTGTAAGGCGTGTGACAACCGCGGATTGTTACTTTATTTGTTTATAATATATTATTTTGGTTACGTTCTTTGAAAATACATGGAGGGAGCATACAAACTCACATCTTTGACGGTTTCTCTACTTGTTGCACAAGCCATGCACATTAACAACTCTCCACCAGAGTTTCGTTTTCACACACAAATGTTTTTGAAGGAAAATTCATTAGAAATATATACTTTATGATTACTTTCTTTTAATAAAATATTATATTACAATAACATAATACTTTATATGATAAAAAAGGGAAAATGAGGTGTCGATGGATCATGATTCTTTTGAGTTTCTTAGATCAAATACTTTTTATTTTTTCTTATTTAATATGTCGAAGTTGAAATATTACAATTCCATGAGATCTGACACGTGTATCTCTATACATTCTAAAAGAATCTCCTTCTCTGCAATTTCAAGGAACTGTTATTTATTTACTAACATACTCTGATTAATCTTGACGTCATTAATTCTACCGAGCTTATATTCATTCCACAATATTATGTTTACAAGTCATCTTTCATATATTTTTACATCTATACGAGTTATTATCAACTTTCGATCTATAATAGGTTAGGAGATAGATAAGATCGTAATGAAATATCCTTAAGGAATATAGGTTTTTTGGATGGAACAATATATATTTGGAATGAGATTGAGGAGGAATAAGAGATAGAGAAAGAATGACACGAGGGTGGTGGTTGACCGGTGCAACGGTGGAGGAAGAAGAGAAATGAAAAAGAATTATAAACAGATGTAAAAAGCCATTACAATATTTTTGAATATGAAATATTCAATATTAAATTAATCTGTTTAGAATACAAAATGATGAAACGGAATCTAAGTGAATGCATAAAGGAATAAATGTAATTTCAGAACGCTTGGTGTAACCAGAACCGTCGCTGGGGGGTTTGCGATTCGCGGAGGTGCGGACCATGGCGGTTCGACGGCTACGTGATGGCGGCGGAAGCGATGAGAAGATGTCAACCCCGGAGGCCACCGACAGAGCGTGTCGTCGGCGGCGAGTGTCGCGGCGTTCAAGATGATGTGGCGGCGCTCGCGGAGTTGAGGGTGATCTTGATGTGAGGCAGCGGCTGGCTCGGTGGTGAAGTGGGGTGGCGCCATGGTGGAGGTTGAGTTTGAGGTGGAGATGAGGCTCGCCGGAGTTGAGGACGGAATTGGCGAGGTTACGCGCGAGAGAGCTTATATGAGGTTACGGAGTTGAGGAATGGTATTGGTTGATTGAATTTTCTGGTGGAGTTTATAATAATAATAATAATAAATGTAAAATGAAATAATAATAATAATAATATGTTTATAATATCAAATTTACACAACGTAATGAAGGTGAGAAAATAAGTCTCCGATGGAGATAATTGCTCTTATTTCTTCTTCTCATACTTCCTTGAGAATACTTTCTGAATAATTCCAGAGGAAGTCTGAGAGGGTCTAGAATTGGTGTTATTGGTGCGAGGAGGAGCAGGTCTTGTGGTGTAGCAAAGAGCACTTTGAATGCTTATGTTTGTAGAACTCATGATGATGGCTGAGGGAATCAAGCTCTGCTCAAAATTACAATGTTGAAGTTGTTAAAGGAAACAATCAAGGTTTTGTGGCTTGAGTTTTGATGAAACAACGTAAACGCGTATATATAGTTTATGAGAACGTCAAAAAAAAAAAAAAAAAAATGTGAAGGTAGAGAACTTGCTATGTAATTGAAACGATCAATGGTAGCTTCAGCTGCAAGCTTCTTTCCGCGGTTTCGTTGCTACGTGGCATGAGGTTAATGGGTGCTGGTTCTAGCTAATTACTCTCTGTTTTGTTTTGAAAAGTCAGAGAGTTGAAAAAGCTACGTAAGTCCTTGTTTTTGTTTTACATTTTCACACACTTCTCTTAATTTAATGATTTAAATGGTAATTTAATTTTAAAAGTTAGATTCAGAAAGAAGAAAAGCCGAGAACAAAAATAACTCTCTGAAAATTATTCCAAAGCGAACATGACTATATTTTTTTGGTAAAAAACTCAATTTGGGAAATGAGAAATGTATAAATAAACTGAAGCAGAAAATATGATGAAACCCTAAAACAGTGCAAACAATTTGATAATTATAGATGGTGATTTTACTGAACTAAAACTTGTTCATCATATTACCGAACTACATAAAGTTTATCAAATGTATGTTTCGAGAGAGTGTAGGGTTTGTTTATGTTGTATGTGATGTGTATTTTTTCTCGAGTTTCCTTTACTGTTATGAGGGAAATATCTAAGTTTAAATATATGGCTTAAACATAATTATAATATCGGATCATTTTTTTTATAATTATTACCAGTGTAAAATAGTCATTGATTATTTTAAATAATTTAGGTTATTTATTTGATCTACATATATGAGAAGATTTAAAAATAATATTTTACTATAATATAATCTTCAATTGCATATAGTTATTAAGGTACATGGCTTGTCAACAAGTAGAGAAACCGTCAAAAGGTGAGTTTAGGTGGTTTTCTCCATGCATTTTCACGGAACGTAACAGAAATAGTATATTATAAATATTTTTGTCGGTTATGACATAAATTAATGTAAAATGAGATTCTTTTAATTTATAACCCTAATTTAGCAAAGTAAATATAATATATTAATCTTTTCAAATAATTAAATTCTAAAATGTCTATTTTAACTTAAAACACTTAATGTTGAAAATAAAACAAGTTAAAATATAATTAACAAGTATTTGTAGAAGATATGTTGTCCATGAGTATCATATTTACATCTATAATCCTTGAACAACAAGATCCAATCTTGAAACAAATGAAACATTGAATTAACGTTTAAAATTAATACAAAATTTATAAATCAACCAATTAGTGTATGCATGAATACTATACCTTAGGAAAAATATACTACATTGACTTTTTTTCCGTTATATTTTAAATATTAGTAGCAACACAAGTCTAATTAAATTAAATATTATTGTAATTCAATAATATAATTTAAAACCAAATGTTCTTGAAAATAATTTTAAACTTACTTTTGTAGTAAAAATTTTATTTGTTGGATTTGTAATTTAATGAACAAAACTATGCAATTCTGTAATTCCTAGGTATAAGAAAAAATAATTGGTAACGCGTGCAATTAGAAAAACCATTTAGTAGTAACATTATTACAAAATAATACATTGGATATTTTTTTTATTGACAAAAAGGTATGACAAATTAGGTATAAGAAAAATTAATTACTATTGGGACATGTCTAAGACGAGAAAAAAACAATTAGTGATAGAAGTAACATTATCTTTATTTGGAGATAAATATACGTATATTTTTTAATTCACTCGTCCATGTTAATTTTTTATTAATAATAAATAATATATTAAAATAAAAGTACTAATGAGATACTTTAATTCTTATAAAAAATAAACACATATCTGATCGAGTGTTTTCATATTTATGTAGCTTTATTTATATTCAAGTCTATGTACTCAACTAAAATAAATTATTATTAAAATATTACAAACATTATCACATAAATCTTTAACATAGAAAATATACAGTGAAACAATAAATTTATCTATTCCGAGAATCTTATTGTCTCATAATACCTATAAAAGTTTTCACCTCAACAAACAACAAAAATATGTGTTGGGTTGATTCTTTTCATAAGAGCTTCAAACACTAAACTTTAAATCCTAAAAAAGAAAAAAAAAATATTAATTCTAAGAGTATGCAATTATGTGTGAGGAATTGTGTATGCAACTATTCTTAATAAGAGAAAACGGTCAACAAAATTCGCAACTATTTTCGATAGTCATCAATTTTGGTTGTTTTGAAGATCTAATAGTGAAATTTTCTCTGCTTGAATTGCAAATTTTATTGAATATTCTTCACTCATCATAATTCTTTAATATATACCAAAAAAATTACAAATTACATACAAAAATTATATATATATATGAAAATTTGTATGTAAAATTCACATTTCATTCAAAATTCTACAAATGGATATGCATTCGTATGTAAAATCAACACTAGAATTTATATCTGTATATAAAGTCAACATTAGATATGGATTTGCATATAGAGTATTACATACAAATTTAATTCGTATATAATACAAATATTTACATTATTATTATTATTAACATTCTTAATAACATTATTAATATTATTAATTTTATTATTATTATTAATATTAGTATTAATATTATTACTATTTATTATTATTAGCGTTATTATTATTATTAACATTATTATTAATGATATTATCATTACTAATATTATTATTAGTATTACTAATAATATTATTAATCCTTTTATTATTATTATTAATATAATAATATATTATTATCATGAATATTATTAGTATTATTATAATTACCATTATTAATATTAATATTATTATTTATTATTCATATTATACTATGATTATTATTATTATTAACATTATTATTAATATTATTAATAATACACAGTCTACCTAATTTTAAAGTTATTAGACGGTTTTTAGTATACTTTTTCATTAGAGAGTTTAATTGTTTAATTAAACTTTTTAGTAGATAATATGTTATTCATGATTTAGAGTTAATTCATCATAATTTAATTTTTAGAAAATAAGTTTATTTAATCTATAAGTTTAGTTAAATAAATAAATAACTGTATTATATTTCTTTATTATTATTGAAAATAATATGTTAACTTCTGTAGCAAGGCCAATGGTAAGCGCGTCACGTTGTTACGTTCACAGAAAATGAAGGGAACATACAATGCAACTCACAGATCGTCTCATTTGAAATCTTTGACTGTTTCTTTCATTCAATATTCAACTTGCAAGCTGGCTGTCCCAAAAACCTTAAATTTACTTCTTCCTCAAGGTACCTTAATAACCGACCAAGCTGTGGTTTCACACACAAATGTTATGTGAATCACCATGCTTTGCTTGGAAACTACTAGGACTCACATTACCCAAACACCATGCACCATCCTCATCATACTTTTCAATTCTTGCCGATAAAAAAAAATATTTTTCAATTCTTAACTTAGTGTTTCTGGTGTTATTACTGGGACACATATTCAATCCAGAATGTTATGTTTATTCGTTCATGTATAAAACGTTAAGTTATTATATCAGTTAAATATATATTTGGAAGCAGATTAATGCCAATCACTTTGCTATACTAGGTTTTCTGTAAAAACTTTTGTCCATATACATATCATGAATGTTTTAACATTTTTTTTGCTAAATAAGATCGTTGAAAAATAAAAATAAAAACAAAAACTAAATAACATACTCGTGTTTATCATAAAGAAATTGCCTATTTGTGTATAAATATTGCTGACATCAGGCAACATAATAATTAGTTGTTCTGAAACGAAAAAAAATACTCGAATCACAGGATAAATTTCTAAATATATAAAAAAAGGAAGAGAATGAATTTTGTTACAACCAACAACAGCAATAATCAAGCCTTTATATAGCAAGAGAAATTTGAAATAATGCCATAGCTTTTACAAGCATTTACATGAGAAATAAACAAACAAACAAATTAGGCTAAACTGGGAAATAAGTCTCCCATGAGATGTTTCTCTTAAGTCTTCTTCTCATCATTCTTATTTGAAAACACTTTCTGAATAGTTGGCAATGGAGTTCCTGATGCAGATTTGGGGTTATTGGTTGGAGGAGGAGGCCTTGTGTAATAGACAAGATGATTTTGAATCATGTTTTTACAACTCATGGTGCCTTCACGTAGCTGCTTCAAAATATGTGGTCAACCTTCGAACAAAGTATAGAAGCTTAAAAATGAACTCTTGAAGAAGTTGTTACAAGAAACAATGTTTGGTTTTGTGCAATGAATAATATTTGGATGAAATATATAGACATATTTATAGGTTTGCATAACTAAAGATATGTATCGATATGAATGAACTAATAGTTGCTTCGGGTGCAAGCTTCTTTCCGCGGTTTCATTGCAAACGTGGCAAGCTTCTGCCTATTTTTTGAATTGTCAAACAAAGTAAATGACTTGTTGCGGCTTGCGACGGTATTTTGCTTTCACACCATATATTTCATATCAAATGCAATTCCTAGGTTTTTCAGCTACTTATTTCTGGGAAATTTTCTTACATAATTAAACTTTGTTAGATGTAAATTATACATGTGAAGTAAATTATTTGACGATATTCAGAATGTATATCCACCAAATTCAACCAACCCACATCTTATTAACTTTAAATCTTATTACAACATGCTACTTTATTGGTAAACAAATACAAATACAAACTTTTAAAAAAACAAATAAAGACATGTGAATCCTAAATTATAACCCAAATGAGTTTGTAAACACTAGACTCTAAACAAGTAGGAAATAAAAACATTGAATCTTGAAGTAATAGTAGAATTTGTTGCTGCATATTTTCCTTCCACGTAAGTACTTGCGAATAAACCTGCAAAATTAAAGAATAGGACGTCACAAGTTATAAACAGACACATGCACAGACAAGTAACTCACTACCATGGTAAAAACTGATGTAAGTGCGAAGGAACAGGTGCTACAAATGAAGAAAATTTGGTGAAATGTTACCTACTTGTGATTTCGTATTTGTTAATTTCGACCACTTCTAGAACCCTTTTTTCCTTCAGAAGATTTCTTCTCGCTCAGATCATCTGCCGGTGATTCATTTCGTTTCTGTGTGCCTTTGCTAGAACCATTTTTCTCTTCAGAACGTTTCTTCTCACTCAAATCTTCGCTTGCGCTCTCATCATACACTCTTGCATCATTCCCAGAGTATGTGTCAAAGTTTGTGGAAAAATATAGAGATCAAAAAAGTAATGATTATGAATAATGATTTAACAATATTTTTTAGATGGTATTGAGTCTTTTATGATTATATTTAAATGTGAAACTTTCTGTCAAGTACTCTTAAGATTGGGTTCCTAAACACGATTTGTTCCTTTACTTTGTATCAAGTATTCTATATCACTCTATCATCATCACTTTGGAAGAGTAGGTCTGGTCTGGTTTCATGGAAGTGTTTGCATGACAAAGAACGAATGTTGTTGATGGCGCCTTTGCTTAACGGTCATGCATCTGTTGCTCTCGGCAGCTTAGCAGTTCATGTTAAGCAAAATACATTTTTCAATGATAACTGTGACAGTCGTGAGAGGTAAGATAGAAATAATATATTTTTCAATAATAGTTGTGAGAGCCGTGAAAGGTAGAACAAAAATATGGTTTGCAAGATGTCTAAGTGTATAGATAAAAAAATGTTGCAATGAAAATGATTTATTGTCACGTATTTAGAATTGTAGGTGTTCAGGGAATTTGGTTTCTTGTTGTTTGTTTTGGAAAATCTTTTTTTCTTATAACAGGATTGGAATATCCTGAAGTACTATTATTTATATCATTATCTATTATTAAAAAAACTCTTAAAATTAGATAATAAAATTGAAAGAAATTTATACTTTTTTCCATAATTCCAAGCAAAAAACATTAAGTTTAATTTATTGTATGAGAACACGTATGCTAGATGTGTAATATTAATATAAAACTATAGATATAACTATTATTATTATTATTAAGAATAAGAAACTAAATATCACCTTTAATTATATATAATTAAAAAAATAAAAAATAAAAAAATAAAAAAATAAAAAATGAAGATAATGAACTGGTCTGTCACAAGTGTGATGTACATTTACCTGGAGGCATAACGAGTAGTTGATGAACTCATTCTTACTGAAAAATATGAATGCAAATTGTATTCTGTATTGTTTTGGATGGGATTCTTGAGACCCAAATCTACTATTATTTATACACCTTGCAGAAAGGAATGTCCTATGTAACTCACAGTAAATTAACTCTTTTTTGAAGAACTGGATTTCCATAATCACACGAAACAAAGTATTAATTCCAACTTTGAATTCTTGACTTAATTCTTGATTATTTATACATCAGATATTGCATAAGGGATATCCTATGTAACTCAGAGTAAATTAAGGTTCTTCTGCTGAACTGGATTTTCATAATCACACCAAACAAAGTATTCCAACTTTGACAATTTTAATTCGTAAGTTAAGTCTTAATAATTTAAATTGAGGTGAAATTTCTAATTTTTCATATTTGATCTATAGAATAGAGGAGGAAGGAGTCCTGTGTTTCAGATAATGTTTTCTTCTGTCTCATTTTACTTTTACCATTTTTTTATATCTTTTAAAGAACAGAATCATCCTCTTTTCTCTTAAAATAAGATAAATCATTTGTTTTTAAATATATATGATGAGTGAATGCTGTGGGATAAATTGTTCGTCATTTTAACAGATTTTTCGACTGAATTTCAAGAAAACTAAAGGGTATTTGAAGTGTTTAAAGAAATATAGTTATGGAAATCATAACGTGTTGGCTTATGAATGAATATATTAACTTAAAAGAAAAGATTAAATTGTTGCTATATTTACACTCGTATTTCACAGGAAGATTGCAATGAAACGCAGCACCGCGTTTGTCGGAAATATATAAACTATACGAGAAGAGAACTCAAGAAAAAGAATAGAAGTAATGAGAAATTTACTTATGTTCTTATTTTCTTAAAAAGACATACCAAAATCTTCTTTTTATTTTATTTTATTTTATTTTAATGATTTAGAGAACGATTAAGTGAAAAAAAGAGAGTTTCTATTTTAAAATTCTTCATGAGAGTTTACATAGTGACATTTAGAATTCTAGGGTTTATATGGTTTCTATAGACTCATTTTATATACTTTATAATTGACTTTTTTTTTACCTAAATAACATTTTTTTACTTTTTATTTCTCTCAAGGACACTATTTATTTTTTAATTCCTCAATAACATCTTTTATTCTTTAATTTCTCAAATAACACTTCTTTTATTTTTTTATTTGTTTTCTATTTTTTTAATCTTTTTATACAGCAATATCAATTGTGTTATTTTTTTTATTTTATATTTTTCTTAAGATTACTTCAATCGTATTGTTTTTTCTAAGGGTTATTAAAAAATTTAGTTATTAGTTGATTAAAATAAAATAAAAATAATTGAATTAAATTTTCTTAAAAAAATTAATACAAAGAGAATAAAACAAAATATTTTATAGATTTTTTAACTAATTAATCATAATAGAAAAATAAATGATAAACTATTTTATTTTATATTTTATAATAATTTAAATTTGGCATAATAAATTATATTAAAGATATTTGATAAAGATATCATTTGATTTTTTTATAAAGATATTATTTGATTTTTTTATAAATATATCATTTGATATTTGATAAATATATCATTTAATTTTTTATAAAAATAAAATTTGATTTTTAATAAATATGTAATTGATTTTTGATAGAAATAAAATTTGAGTTTTGAAAAAGATAAATTTTGATTTTTGATAATCACGAGCTTTGGATGGTGAATCGAGTTGTAGGCTTAGTTCAATCTCTCCTTCTAGAGCCAATTTCACATTCAATGACTTTCATGTATACTTCGTTCATTATAATGGATCAATGAGTGAATGTCACATTGAAGGAGTTACATTTACTTCTATGACACCAAAAGTAGTTGCCCTTGAAAGGAGCATCACCCTACAAAAGATAAAAGAAGTCATCTTCAGAAAACTACATGGAACAGTAGAAAAAAGGGTCATAACGACGATACACTTTCGCTATCCGACTAGACTTGGTAAAGAGTTAAGTCATTATACCGTCATTGACATAATCAAGGATGATTATGTTGAGGCGTTGTTAGGCATCTATGACTTCATTGAACTATAAATCGAACCTGAATTATATGTCACATTTCAAAGGTTTGCATCTTCCTCAACACAACCTCAACCCACATCTCCTTTACCACTTTTTTACTATGACCACCAATCACAACTGTTGTTCCAACAAATACCACACCCTCTCATACTAGACCTCAATGAACTCACCCATGAAGATTTTAGAGAATGGGAAGGCCACATCTAGTCATATACCTAACTACTTAGTGATTTTCTTTCTATGTCAATTTTAATACAAAATAAATTACAAAATTTTATCTCTATCAAAAATCAATTACATCTTTATTGAAAATCAAATTTTATTTTTATAAAAACTTAAATGATATTTTTATAAAAAATCAAATAATATCTTTATCAAGTATCTTTAATATAATTTATTATACCAAATTTAAATTATTATAAAATATAAAATAAAATAAAATAATTTATCATTTATTTTTCTATTATGATTAATTAGTTAAAAAAATCTATAAAATAATTTATTTTATTCTCTTTGTATTAATTCTTTTAAGAAAATTTAATTCAAATATTTTTATACTGTTTTTTATTTAATTTTAATAAACTAATAATTGAAATTTTTAATAACTCTTAAAAAAACAACACAATTAAAGTAAACGAAAAAAATATAAAAAAATAACACAATTGATATAACCGTAAAAAACAAAAACATAAAAAAACAAATAAAAAAATAAAATATAGTGTCATTTGAGGAATTAAAAAATAAAGAATGTTATTTAAGAAATTAAAAAAATAAACAGTTCTATTAAATAAAATAAAAAGTAAAAAAATGCTATTTAAGTAAGTAAAAAAGCCCTTTATAATTTACTTTATACACTAAATAGAATTTATGATATAGTTGACTACGATATTTATATAATTCATGAAGTTAATTATTTTATTAGATGACTGATTTATGGTTGTGAATATGCTTTTAATTATGATGAGTAAGTTTGTGAATTGAACTGTCTTTGAATTATTTGTGAATAGCATGTTTGTAGGATAACCATAAAACAAATCCTACATTTAAAAAAAAAAATCAAATACAATGACGATTATTACTATAATTAATCATCGTTTTTTTGAATTATGACGTCGTCTTTATTCATTTTTATATGAATTATGTGCCTGTAAGACGATTATATGACACACATCATATTGTTGTAAATCCTCATAACGATAAACATAATGTGAGAGTAGTCGAAGGTATTTTAATCATATTTTTGTTCAATTTTTACTACAAAAGAAATGGATTTTGTCAACCCTCAAAATTGGTCACTAATTATTCTAATAGCGATCATATCAACAAATTATGTATATATTTAGAATCCTGGTGGCTACGATATTGATACGTAGGTTAGGTGTGAATAATGTTTGCGACTGAAAATGATTTTTCAATTTCAGTCGTTATTTTTATTTTTTAATTATTTAAATCTCAGTTGTAAATTCTATTTTAAATTTTAAAAATTTAATACAAATTTCAGTTACTAATTTAGTTTGTGATATTTGTGATGATTTTCATCGTTATTTTTTGTCATGGTTGTTGACAATTATTTTATTTTTAAAAAGATAAAATTGTGTTTATTTGAATAATTGCAAAATTAATATGATATCTATTACACAATTTGATAAACAAAATAATTTTTAGTTGATAATGACCTACAAAATAAAAACTATGTGAGAAGAGAAGTAGGTTGAAAGAAGACGAGAAATTTACTTCTAAGATTCATCAAAATCACTTCTTTTTTATTTATATAATTTTAATGAACAATTTTGGGTAGAGGATGTGTCCACCTCCACATGTGATTTTGGGTAAGTGTGGATTTCTTCTCATGAATAATTCAGCAATAACCATATTTCCAGATGCATCAGGAAAGCAGAAGACAGTGTTGTCCTTGATATTTTTCAATGAAACTTGTTCATTTTCGAGCATCTGTAACAGCTCTTTCATAAAAGATGAATGGTTTGCACCTGCAGCAACCTGAAAATTTATAAAATTGGTGATTTCCTTCCTCTGAAACAAAGATAATAATATCTAGTACTCAGAAACCCTTGCAGTAAATCATATGATTTTTAGTATTATAGTGCTTACTAATTATAACTAGACTAATTATAATATCTTGTATACAGAATAAGCTAGATTACACAATAAACTAAACTACTACTTATAACTAGATTCTATAATCACTTGTAGATAATAACTATGGTAATAGGTAAAATTTTACTTATGATTGAGAACATATAAACCCTAAACACATAAACATGACTAAACTACTACTTATAACTAGATTCTATAATCACTTGTAGATAATAACTATGGTAATAGGTAAAATTTTACTTATGATTGAGAACATATAAACCCTAAACACATAAACATGACACCGTCTATGGAGAACTACATGGATATGTTATATGAGAAAAGTTTTAAAAAGTTTAAATGATAATTATTATATGATGTGTTCTTATAAAATGACGTCATTTTATTTTAAAAATTATATGAATGAATAGATTGGTAAACTTTTAAAAAGTATGTTAATAAAATATGCGAAAAATTTAGTAGTTAATTTATGAAATAGTAAATATAGTAGCAAACAAACGCGTGCTCTCAAAGGAGAAATAAAAGGCAAAAGGGTCAATATATATTGCTGGCTTAAAAAAAGAAGAAAGGGTTGGTACAGAGGCAATATATAATTGTCGTTTCAGTGTGGGGAAAATGCGCTATAAGATAAGAATTTCCCAAGAAAAAAAAAAAACTTGAATAGCTAATAAGACAAGAAACTGAATTTTACCACGAGAGAAAAAAAGGTGTGAAATATTTGAAAAAGGTAAGATTGTGAGAACTGTGAAATTTTCCTAAAAAGAACATTAGAAATGAGTGCAATACATGACTGGGATAGTAATTCAAATTTGTCACTGTTCCCACTTTCCCTATCCTCATCAACTATCTGTTGACCTATAATTGTACTACAACTCTTGTTTCTAACATGTGACTAAAATTTCTACCTAATTAAAATCGAACTTTTATTGTATCTTTTCTCTCAAATCACCATAGTTATTGATTTAAAAGACATATACTAAATGTATAAATAAATATACTTCTTGACCTCTAAAGAAAAAAATATTAAAACTATGTTACATATCATAATTTCAACATGAAAATAATAAAAATAATTAAAGCTGTATTTGAAAACATAATTTTTATAAAGTAATCCTTTTAAATATGACTTACTCATTTACATTTTATAAAAAAAAATTATCAAAATAAAGTTTAAACTAAATCAGTGTGTATCATTTTGGTGTTTCAGCCAAACATTCCTTCTCATGATGTAAACAAAATTTCAAGGAGGAGGGAAGGAACCTACAGGAGAAAATATTTAGAAGGAAAAATATTAACAAAATTGTTAGATACCCAAAACAAAAGAATTACAAAGAGATTCAAATGAGTTAAAATATAAATTTTAATCCAAAACTTTAAAATAATACGTTTATATATCTTTTTATATATTAATTATTTTTATCTAATTTTATTTAATATACATATTTATTTCATATTTAAAAATTATTTATTTTCTTTTAAATATTATTTCACATATTAGTTTAATAAATAAGTTTTTAATTTAAGTTTGCAAAATCAATTACAAAATTAATTTGCAAAGTAAAATTTATATCTTTTTTATATATATATATATATATATATATATATATATATATATATGATATTTTACTTATATGTGTGATCGATGTAGATCTTCAACCTGTTATAACCCATCCTTAAGAAGTCTTTTTTTTAGTTCTATATACTAACTTTTAGTTTCGAACACAGAAGAACATGATATTTAAAAAGAAAAAAATACTTACTAAATGAAAAATAAAATATCATAGATACAATGATAATAGTTAAATCTTAAGTATAATAGTTAAATATATAACTATGAATGCGTCATCTAAACCATAATGGAAGAAAAGTTGAAAGTGGAGGTTAAAAGGTAAACAGCAGAATTAAGAGGAGGTGTAATGCACCTGAAGAAGAAGATGATGATGGTGCTGTGGTGTGGCGTTGAATGAAGGAGTGGAGAGTTTTATACTAGAAAGAGAGGTAGCTTTAGACAATTGAAGAACTGCTCTAGAATATTCCTTTTGTATTTCTTCCTTACTCTCCATGGCTTTGGCAGCTATTACACTTTCCAGCTTTAGAAGGAGATGTATCGTATTTGCAATGTACAAAACCAAGACTTATAGTCAACGGACCAGAAAATAAATTCAAAACAAAATATACACTTCCAAAATATCTTTATAAAAGAATTAATGAATATTTTTTTTAAATTACAATTAATTTACGAATTCGTTTATAATTTTTCTAATAAATTTCCTAAAAATTATTCTCAAAATATATTTTTTTTAACAGCAAAATTATCAAAATGTGTATTCCATAACATAAAGTTGTACTTTAAGAAAAATTTCTTCTAGCATTACTAGTATTTCACCCTGTGGATATTCGTCTTTATTTTTAAAACATAGGAAGGAAAAATAACATAACATAAAATGAAATGTTTGAAACTTTAGTTGAATTAATACATACTTAATGATACAGAATAAGTGTAGTTCAATTTAAATATGTCCAGTAACATTTTAGACTTACATTAATATAACTTTACTTAGAAAATTTTTATATAGAAATATTTTTTAAGACAGTATATTATATAAATTTTACGTTTAAATTATATTAAAAATTAAAAAATTAAAAATCAACAAAATTTAAAATGAAGAATTAAAATATTATATAAAATTTATTTTAATATAACTTTATAAGGGAAATCATATATATATATATATATATATATATATATATATATATATATATATATTCTATTTAAAAAATATATTCTCTTTTTCAATTTGTTTTTTTTGTTCATTAGCCTCCTCAATAAATATACATTTTTTTCATTTTACTTTATTAAAAAAATGATATAATATGGCATTATTCATTGGATCAATATTTGATGTAATTGGATTTATGTTCAAACTAAAATAAAAGTGGACAATTTTTTTTATTCTTGACTTTACCTTATTTGATATTAAATTAAATTAGTTGTCACATTCATTTATGTTTAAATTTATCTAATATGAAAATAAAAATTTTCATATTCTCTGTTATGTTGAAAGTAAAACCGGACAACTTTTTGCATTCTAGATTTTTATCCTCTCTGACATTATAAGTGAACAGAAAGAGTTGTTTAAGAAGTAACATGGGGTTATATGGTTCTTTTAAGATATGGAGATTTGAGGTTTGAATCCTTAATGTACACTACAGGCTATACTGAAAGACTAGGTAGCAGGCACATATTATCAAAATTATGCAGGTACTTAACAGGGTTGTAGTTGTGCATATTATCAAAATTATGCAGGTGCCGAACAGGTTATGAAGGTTCAAGAAGTTATGCAAAAGATTAAAACTACATAGGAAGGGTAACAACTATTTGTATATTTTGAATTTGACCTGTTTATAACTTGTAGTCTTATCCTAACTGACATATTCTGCCTCTCATTTAAAGGTTTAATAAAATACTATTTGCTCCATACTGATAAAACAAGGCATTAGACACTGTTATACATCTTGAGTCAGAAATATATTATAACGTATCAATATACTATTTTGTATTACAATGTTCTACATCTTTAATTGTATAGATCATACGTTTGCTTGGCCGAAATAGATTCCTGCAATAGAAGGTTGAATATATAATATCTGACCATAGTGAATATTGTAGAGCTATATACAAAAGTAATGGTACACAAGCAAGTACTGCAAATGAATCAGGAACCACCCTCGAACCATAGGTGTACGTTATGAAGAAGGCACTGCCAAATGCTACCATCATACATGTTATAGAGATGAAAAGAGTCATGAGTCCGGATATTAACTTCAAAGGTAATGACTTGTAAAAGTCATACTGGCCATAACGTGAAATGAGAATGGACAAGAATATTAATATTGCAGTTGAAGATGAGATGAAAGCAGCTGCATCTGATATTGCAAATATCAGAAATGATGTTTTGTCCAAGTAATTTGGTTTGTTTGTTTGATCATCAATACCACCTGGTATGTTAATTGCAGCAGAGAACACTGCTGTAGCAATAACAGTTGCAATGAGTATACAAAACTCAGCAGTGCGTTTCATCCATTCTTCTCCCTTTTTCCTCAATTCTTCATGCTCTATTGTGAATAACTTCTGAGCAGTTAGACCATCAGAATTTTTCCTTATTATGTAAGATGGAGGCATTATTTTCTTCACTTCCTGTCACATATGTTGAAGAGTTACTATAAAAGATTGTAAAATATAATTATAGTACATTTTACACATTTAGACATTAATTTTTTTTTTTTATTCCATTGACTTAAACTCTTCACCAAACAAACTAGTTGTCAAATTGAGAACTCTTCTTATAATAATTGCATTTTTTTTTTGTCAATACTTCTGAGGATGTCTTGTCTCATCAAAGAGTTAAAATCTCTAATGGAGAAGAAATATTAGGGTGTTGGGATGTGGATATAGAAAGAATAGTATAATGTGAGAATATTGTACAACCATGCAAAGTCGAAGAAGTAGAAAGTTACCTCAAACCATTTTATCTCGAGACACATTTGGAGTGCTGCTCCAGAAACTAATTCAAGTTGCTCTGTTGGGGCTAACTTTGCAGCCATATGCAGCAAATTGTTATTCTTTATCTTGGGTAGACAAAATGAGGGGTTGTCTTCTTTTACCATATATGTTACTATAAGATCCTTTTGGGACCCTATTTCATGTACTAAATTGAAGATGCTAGCATGGCGAAATGAAACTGCTGTGTGAATTATACTTTGATTCTTGTGATCAGTTTCCCATATCAAACTAGGTTGAGCACTAATAAGCTCTGATAAGAATCCAAAGTTACCAACTTCTGCTGCATCGAACAATACTTGATAAGGTTCACTTATGATTTTAATTGCCTCCCGGATGGTTTTGTGGCGAAGGATGGTTTTCCAGAGATGGTTAACCAACTGAAAAATCACAAGGCTTTTCATCGCTGCAATATAAAAATCCAGTCACTTTGCAATGAAACATATGTATGTAAAAGTATGTAAAAGAGTAAGGAAATTTTGGAAGCTCCACAAAGAAATAAAAAAGCAAGTTACTTGTCTTATATTTGGAACGTACCAGGATTGATCTTGATGGGATTTGGAATCTCTGGAGAATGACAACAAGAATCCATAGGGTTTTGATTTAGAGCCAAGAGATGCAAAGCTGTGTCGTTATTCTGATCACGTACCCAAGCTAGATCGTCACGTTCTCTTGCCATTTGCAAGGCCATGTCTAAGAAATATTTGGAAAAGTGTTAAGAAGCTATTCTCCAACAAACTCTTCATCTGTTACTTGAGAAAGCTAATTAAAAATTGAGTTAAAAACAAGAAATGCATACGGTAATTTCCAGTCTTGATACAGGTGAAGAACAAGGATTTTATGTCTAGATCTTGGAAGACTTCTTTGGTCTTGTCATAGAGAAACTGAGCCATGTAGCATTTTCCTTGCATGAGGGCAAACTTGATAGGGGTGTGTCCACCTCCACCCCTTATTTTGGGTAAGTATAGTTCTCTTCTCAGCAACAATTCAACAATAGGCATATTTCCAGATGCAACAGCAAAACAGAAGGCAGTATTGCCTTTGATATCTTGCAATGAGATGTGTTCATCACTGAGCATTTTCAGCAGCTCCTCCACAAAGTGAACATGGTTTGCACCTGCAGCAACATGCAGCAATGTACCCCAACCACTTGTTATTGCTGCATGCTTCAATCTCTTATCTTTTTCTAAGATCACTTTGGCTTCTGTCCAATTGCCTTCTAAACCATACTTGTGAAGGGGTACACAAAACTCCAAGAACTTATCCTGAGATTCTCCTGAGACATTAAGTCAAATCTATAATATGTTTGTATTCTTTCTAGTATACTAAGAAAAGGTTACATGTTTTCAAAAGGTTTAGTGGGTTTTGATTTTCAAAAAATTAAATAAACAATGTTAATGGATTTTTAATTTGTATGACCACATTAAATTAACAATGTTATTTCTTTATTAATTAATGCATAAATCAAACAATATTATTACAATTTTAAATACTAATTCCTTTTAACATTTTTCCTTCAAATAAACAATGTTTTAATGGTAGAATGAAGTTACTAATTTATGAATAGCTAGAAATTAAGGTTATTAATATTTGATAAAGTAAGGGTAAATTTTTTTGAAAGTAACAAAGGAGGTCAGAAATTAACAATTATGAATTTGTAATACAAATTTTTAGATACATCTATTGATAACACGTATAAAATAATTTAAAGAAATTATAATGAAATGTACAAAAGAAAACTTAAATGTAAAATTTACAAACAATGATAATTAGGTGATAAAATATACAGTTAAACTATTATTTTTCTTATTACTATGAAACATTATAAAATAATTAGAAGTTAATGATATATCAAATTTACCACTAGTATTTGACTATAGGAACTAAATATACGCTGATTGGCAAATATTAAAAAAATAACAGAAGACAAAATTTTACTTAGGAATCATCCCAAAAAAATTTAAAATTGTTTTGGGAAAAAACATAAGAATTTATTATTTATTGAAACTGTAATATATATGAGAATGTTTACTTAAAATAATTAATATATCAGATAAGGTAAAAGAAAAAAATAAAACTAAGTTTGACCATACTTGTTTCTAATAAAAAGTAGTCGTCTGGAGAATTATATTGACCATTTGATGTCACTGTATCATTGGGGACTTGTCTTCTGGGAGTTGCAGAACCCGTCACTTCCCTGTGATACACAATACTTAGTTCATGTTGTTTTGCACCATAGATAATAGTAATATAAGAAAATTACAGAACCTGCAACAAGAACACTGCAAAGGACTTTTTGTTTGGGAATGGGGCCATCAATTGCTGTTGAAATTGGATTATACTTTGGTGCTGGATTAATCTATAAATGTTCATGTTGTGCACGTGATTAAAATAAGCATTCAGTTTTTGCCTGATTCCCAATTATTAAAAAAAAATAGAAAATAATAATAATAAAATATAGAATAATATAAACATTCAAGTGTATTTTACGATGTGATTAATTTATTTTATTAATTTTATTATTTAAATGAAAGGTTACATGTACAAAGTTTAAAAAAAAAAACTCATTCTTTTAAAAAGGTGTCATTTTAACATTGTATTATTTTAAAAAAATTATATAATTAAATTTTTAGATATTTAACATAATAATAAAATGTCTATAAATTGAAGAACACGATGTGAAGAAATTATTGATTAGACTCGGGAAATAATAAAATGTATCACTAATTCTAAAATAAATAATGTGATTAAAATAGAAAAATATTATTATTATTTTTTAAATTATAGTAATTAAGAATAAATTACTTATAATTTGTTTTATTGCAATAAACTATGTCAATAAGTAAATTATATGAGTTTAGAAATCTACAAAATAATGAGTGCTCTAATCCAAAAGGAGAAATAGGTGAAGGTGATCAATATCAGCAATTATCAAATACAAAATGAACAAAGATACCTTTCAAGCTCGTCCCATATTTCCTTGGCTGATTTTCGACTATCTGAAAACATTTCAAAAACATCTGGATTCAAGGCACAACATAAAATGTTTTTTGCTTTTGCTTCTAGTTCCAAATTCTTCACATCTTCTTCATCGTATTCATCTTCACTCTTCTCCACTTCTTCATTGTTTACTATCTTTGTTGGAATTTTGGGTCCATTTTTAATCACAAGCCAAAGCTTGAAGTCAACGGATTGTATGAATATTCTCATTCGTTCCCTCCATTCACTGTAGTTTCTACCATCGAAATATGGTGGCTTCAAAGTAGATTGCCCTTCACTCATCATATTACTCATCAAATTTGATCAACCTACAATAATATTTTTGAACATATGTGTTGGATGGTTAGATTGGGTAAAATTCACCATGATCATGAAAACTCAAACGCATAGAAGAAGGTATAGTCTAGTGTAAAATTTAAAGGAGTGTAAAACGCAGAATTTAATTTATATTTTAAATCATTGTACTAAATAAATATTAAAATCATTCACGGTCAAAGTTTGTCATATAAAGTATGTCATATAAAGTATGTCACATAATTAATTTATACGACCAATATACAAGTGTAAATATAAAACATCATATTATATTTAAATAGTCAAAATTAAAATAATTAAATTATAGAGAATACAATCACATATTAAAAAAACATGTGTGTATTTTATTATAAACCTTGACCATTCAAATAAAATTTAAAAGTTTATATTTTATAGTTACACGTTGTGTCTATATATATATATATATATATATATATTACATGTAAAAGATAGTGGGGCAAATTAGTTTTTAGGCAACAAATCAAAGAGCCCATTTTGATAGCTTGATAAGCCACAAAAACTAAGGAATTTGGGCACAAAACTTACAATTGACAAAGCTGATCATAAACAGCCAGCAAATTTCTACTCTCTTTTTTCAAAATCGTGCAAAATCATGAGAATAAGGTACTGAGATGCCAGAATTACGTACATTCTTTTCACCACTCATCAAGTTCATTTTTAGTCCAACATAAAGGATAACAACATCTTTCAAACACTTACAATACTGATTTGAAATATAATTCTAAATTGAATAAATAAAATTACATAACCTTAAATATAATTATTCTATTTTGTATATAAAATTACATAACCATAAAGTCAATCAATTCTCTTTTTAATTTTCAATATTTTTTTTCTTTTTGTCTTATATGTTTAGTTATAACATAAGAAAAAGAAAGACAACAAATGGCAATAAAGAAATAAAATCTAACAAAGAAAATGCATGGTGTAAATAGTAAAAATTATTATTATTATTATTTTCACCATTTAAATATGTTCAAAAGCATTTTAGACTTACATTAATATAACTTTACTGAGAAAAAAAAATTTAAATATTTTTAACAGTATATTATATAAATTTTACGTTTAAATTAGATTAAAAATAAAAATCAACAAAATGTATTAAAATGAAGAATTAGAGAATTATATAAAATTTAGTTTAATATAACTTTATAAGGGAAATTATATATTCTATTTTTTTTTTCATTTTACTTTATTAGAAAATAATATAATATGGCATGATTGATCAATATTTTTACTTTAATTGATGCAATTGGATTTATGTTCAAACTAAAATAAAACTGACATTTTTTTTTATTCTTGACTTTACCTTATTTGATATTAAATTAAATTAGTTGTCACATTCATTTATGTTTAAATTTATCTAATATGAAAATAAAAATATTATGCATTCTAGACTTTACCCTCTCTGATATTAATTTATCTTCATTATCAATTTCATTTATGTTAATTTATCTACTATTATACTGCATCAGTTTTTGTTTGTATATTCTCTACTATGTTGAAAGTAAAACAGGACAACTTTTTGCATTTTAGATTTTTATCCTATCAGACATTAAGAAGTAACAGGGGCTATATGGTTCTTAAAGATGTGGTGGATATTTGATGTTTGAATTCTTAATGTACACTAGAGGCTATATATTGAAAGACTAGAGGCTATATTGAAAGACTAGGTATTCGAGGCATACGGGTACTTAACTGAGTATGCTAATGTCATTATTATACTTACTAAATATTCATATAAACTATAGATATTATTATGAGCTTACAACAATTTATATAATTAATAAGCAATATAATACTAAAAATCATATGATACAGTCGAAGGGTTTCTGAGTATTAGATATTATTAATTATTTTTGTTTTAGATAAAGGAAAATATCAATTTTATGAATTTTGTGTATCCTTTTATAAATATGTTCTAAAAGGTAATTGGACTGCAGCTAAAGTGATATTAGAAAACTACAATGAGAGACTGAAGCATGCCCCAATAATAAGTGGTTGGAGTACACTGCTCCATGTTGCTATAGATGCAAACCATTTTTCTTTTGTAGAAGAGTTGTTATAAAAAGGACAACACTACCTCTTGCCTTGCTGCTGCATCTGAAAACATGTGTATTGTTGAATTGTTGATGACAAGAAACCCACACCTACCCAAAATCGCAGGCGGAGGTGGACGCATCCCGGTTCTGTTAGGTATGATGCAAGGATATTGTCAAATGACATGATTTCTGTATAGAAAAATCATCACAGAAGAATTTTAAAATGGTCACAAGAAATTATTAATTTTCGCTGGTATAAAAACTGGCGACTATGGTAAACATTTATTCTTTTTAACTATATTGTTGATGTTCTTTTTCTTTATTATTGTTTAAAGTTATTAAGTATTATGAAGTTCACTCATAAACTTAGAATAAAGATAAGACAAATCACTATTAAAGTTAGTTATTACTTGTAATTTAATTAGAATTACAAATAATTTTATATTTTTTAATTAATTTTAATGACAAATATCTTAAGAAAATGTTTTAGGACTATGTATATAGTACTCAGTGAAGTACATTAAATATTTATCCAAATACGTTTTAGGATTGGTCTTAAAAATGACAAGAGACTCGGAAGATCTAGCCTGGGCACGTGATGGAAATAATGACACAGCTTTGCATCTTGGCTCTAAATCAAATCCCTTTGCATTCTTGTTCTCATTGTCCAGAGATTACAGATCCCATCAGGATCAACCCAGGTAAATTTACCAAATATAAAAAAAAAATTAAGTGGTTTTGAATTTTTATTTATTTGTGGAGCTTTCAACTCCCCTACTCTTTCACATGTTTAGATATTTTGTAATGCAGGAATGAAAGAAGTGGTGACTTTTCAATTGGTTAACTTTCTCTGGAAAACGATTATTCGCTGCAAAAGCTTCACGAAAACAATTGAAATCATAAGTGAACTTTACCCGACATTAGTTCACTTATCATAGCTTATTAGTGCTTACCCTAGTTTGATATGGGAAGTTAACAACAAAAATCACAATATAATTCACACAGTAGTTTCATGTTGCTATACTAACATCTTCAATCTAATACACGAGATAGAGTCCTAAAAGGATCATATATCGTGGATCAAAGTAATTCTTCATCTTCTTAGCCAATAACAAAAAATAACACTTAATTACATTTGGTTGCAAAGTTAGTCCCACCAGGTCAACTTGAATTAGTTTCTGGAGCAGCACTCCAGATGTGCCTCGAGATAATATGGTTTGAGATAACCAATCTTATATTTCAATAGTTTTACATGCATTACTTTTTCAAATGGAACTATATATTCTTTATACTCATTTGACCCCAACACCAACACATTTCAATCCTATATGTGTTTTAAAAATTCATTTATAGTTATTCCAAATATTGTTAACTAATAAATTATGGGACTGAAGTGTATTTTACTATGTTTTTATATGTTTTAACTAGTTAGACTTTTTATTCTAAGACACATCCATGAGTTTTTGACATATTGAATCTGGATTGGATAGTGTGTTTGAGCTAGTGTTTTTGGTGAAGGTTTTAAGTAAACGGAACCAGACATTTTCGTTAAGATTTGAATACTTAGAAAATATAATTAAAAGTGGTTTTCATTGAACTATAATTTAAGATATTATTTTGATATTAAATCATAAATAATTTTGTATTGAGTTATAAAATTTAAGAAAATTTTATTTCTTATAACATATAAGCTTACAACTACTTATATTTGAGGTCCATTCATCATTATCTTCTATATTAACTCTTCAACATATACGTGACAAGAGGTGAAGAAGATAATGCCACCATCATTCATAATAATGAAAAATTCTGAGGGCTTAACCGCTCAGGAATTATTCACAAAAAAAGAATGAAAGATTGAGGAAAGAATGGATTAAACGCACTGCTTACTTATTTCAATTGTTATTGCTACAACAGTGTTATCCATGATCAAACGAAAAAACCAAATTACTTGGACAAAGCTGCATTCCTATATTTTCAATATCAGATGCAATATGGATATTCTTGTCTATTCTTATCTCACATTATGTTCAGTACGACTTTTACATGTCACTACCCTTGAAGTTAATATTTGGACTCATAGCTCTATTCATCTTCATAGCTTGTATGATGGTAGCATTTACCAGTTCCTTCTTCTTAACCTACACCTATGGTTCGAAGATTGTTCCTCATTTAGTTTCAATAGTAGCAATGCTACCATTAGTTCTGTATTTACGTCTATAATATTCACTATGGTCAAATATCATTTATTCAAGCTTCTATTGTAGAACACTATTTCGGCCAAGTAAATATACGATATACGACTAAGGAGGTGTTTTTGTTATCATGATCGTTAGAGGAAGGTGAGAATAATTGGTGTTTTGACTTCCCTTCCTTATAAGTAGTGGGTGAATGTCATGAAAAGACCACATTCAAAAAATGTAAGCTTAAGTTTAGTGGAAGATTTTTAAACTTTTAAATGTTTTTTTTATATAAACATATTTGATTCAATAATATTTTTTACAGACATAAAATTTTAGTATATTTAAACTTTGATTTAATATGATTTGATCTTATTAAAAAGGACCTAATAAAATTTAATCTTGTTTTGTATTAATGAAAATTTTATACTACATATCCAAACTCGCACAAGTTTTGATACACCAGGAACAATAATAAAATAAACATGTTAAGATCATATTAAATGAAAAATTAATTCTACGCATCAAACTTGATAATTTCTTAAACACATTATAGGAACACTCATTTAAAAGATTCTAAAATGTGGTATTTCCATGACATTCACCCACTACTTATCAGGAAGGGAAGCCAAAGCACCAATTCTCTCCTTCCTCTAAGGATCATAATAACATAAACACCTCATTAGTCGTAAATCATACATTTATTTGGCCGAAATAGTGTCTTACAATAGAAGCTTGAATAGATGACGTCTGGCCATAGTGAATATTGTAAAATACATAACTAATGGTAGAATTGCTGCTATTGAAACTAAAGAGGAACCATCTTTGAACCATAGGTGTATGTTATCAAGAATGAACTACTAAATGCTACCATCATACAAGCTATGGAGATGGATAAAGCTATGAGTCAAAATATTAACTTTAAGGGCAATGACCTGCGAAGGTTGTACTGAGAGTATAAGGTGAGATAAGAATAAACAAGAATATCCATATAGTAGTTGCAGATGAGATGAATGCAGCTGCATCTGATATTGTAAATACCAGGAATGCAATTTTGTCCAAGTAATTTGGTTTTTTCGTTTGATCACTAATTCCACCTAATATGTTAATTGTATAGGAGAATATTGTTATAGCAATAACAGTTGAAATAAGCATACAAAACTCAGCAGTGTGTTTAATCCATACTTCTCCTTCTTTCCTCAATCCTTCATGCTCTTTTGTGAATAATTCCTAAGCAATTAAGCCCTCAGAATTTTTCATTGTTATGAATGATGGTGGCATTATATTCTTCACCTCCCGACACATATATATGTTAAAGATGTTAAAGAGTTAGTATAGAAGACAATGATGAATGGACCTCAAATATCACTTGTAAGCTTATATGTTATAAGAAGTAAAATTTTCTTAAATATTATAACTCAATACAAAATGATCTATGAGTTAATATCAAAATAATATCTTAAATTACAGTTAAATGAAAACCTAGTCTTATAAAGTTTAAGACGCAACTGTATTGTCATATTTTCTAAGTATTCAATCTTAAAGGAAATGTCTGATTCCATTTACTTCAAACCTTCACCAAAGACACTGGCTCAAACACACTAGATCCCCAATCCAGATTCAATTAGTGTCAAAACTCAAGGATGTCTTAGAATAAAAACTCTAACTAGTTAAAATATATAAAAATCGTGAGGAAATAGTAAAATATACTTCAGTCTCATAATTTCTTAGTTTAACAATATTTGGAATAACTATAAATAAATTTTTAAAACACATATAGGATTGAAATGTGTGGGTGTTGGGGTCAAACGAGTACAGAGAATATATAATTCCATCAAAAAAAGTAATGCATGCAAAGCTAATGAAATATAAAATTGGCCTCAACCATATTATCTTGAGGTACATCTGTAGTGCTATTTTAGAAACTAATTCAAGTTGACCTGGTAGGGCTAACTTTGCAGCCAAATGCAATAAAGTGTTATGTTTTGTTGTTGGCTGAAAAGATGAACAATATAATCCTTTTGGGACTCTATCTCATGTATTAGATTGAAGATGTTAGCATGACAACATGAAACTGCTGTGTGAATTATACTGGGATTTTTGTTGTCAACTTCCCATATCAAACTAGGGTAAGCATTAATAAGAATCCAAAGTTACCAACTTCAACTGCTTGTATGGTAAGGTTCACTTATGATTTCAAGTGCTTCAGTTAACCAATTGAAAAATTGAAAAGTCATTAGTCATTCACAGGCGCGAGCATCTTCTTCTGTGCTCACCTTTTGCTTGGTGGCGGTTGTGTTGTTCTAAAAATTAGGGTTTCTCCTTAAGAAACTATCATAGTTATTTAATAAGACTTCTTTTTTAAGGCCCAACTCAAAAGTAAAACCTATTATATTAAGGTTATCAAATAGATAGCATCAAATTTACTTTCATTCCCTCTCAAACTTTCAGCTAAGTTATTTCTAAGGCCAAAAAGTATTTGGATAAATATTTAATGTATTTCACTGACTCTTATATATGTACTGAAACATTTTCTTAAAATATCTGTCATTGAAATTAATTAAAAATTACGAAATTATTTGTAACATTGATTAAATTACACGTAATAACCAACTAACTTTAATAATAAACTGTCTTATCTTTATTCTAAGTTTATGTCATAATACTTAATAAATTTAAATAATAATAAAGAACATCAACAATATAGTTAAAAAAAAATGCTTACCATAGCTGCGAGTTTTTATACCAGCGAAAAACAACGATTTTTTTGTGATTATCTTGAAATTCTTCTCTGATGATTTTTTCTATACAAAAACCATGTCATTTAACAATTTTCTTGCATCATAGCAAACTGAACAGGGAAGCATCCACCTCGACCTGCGATTTTGGGGTTGTGTAGGTTTCTTGTCATCAACAATTCAGTAATATGCATGTTTTCAGATGCAACAACAAGGTAGAGAAGGCAGTGTTGCCCTTCCTATCTTTCAATGAAACATGTTCATCTTGGAGCATCTCTAGCAGCTCTTCCACAGAAGAAGAATAGTTTGCACCTACAGTAACATGGAGCAGTGTACTCCAACCATTTATTATTGCAGCGTGCTTCAATCTCTCATTGTTGTTTTCTAGGATCGCTTTAGCTGCTTTCTAATTGCCTTTTAGAACATATTTTGCTAAAGGGGCACGCAAAATTCATAAAATTGGTGCTTTTCTTCCTCTGAAACAAAGATAATTAATAATATTTAGTACTAAGAAACCCTTCCACTTTATGATATGATTAGTATTATACTACTTACTAATTTACTAATTATATAGATTTTTTTAAGCTCATAGTAATATCTCTAGTTTATATGAATATTTAGTAAGTATAAAAATGAGATTAGTATACTCTGAAAAATTGAGGAAACACTTTATTCATGGATACTAATATTGTGAGAATATGCAAAGGTGAAAGAACATGAATGGTAGTATCTAGTATTTCTTTTATATACATATATATATATATATATAGCAATAGATGAAAAATGGAAAAGTGAACATCAACTCCTTCTTCTCCCATACTTTCATCAACCTTTGGTGAGTATGAGATGGAAAAGATTTTTAAGAGGTGGGAAAGGTAGAAGATGTTTTTATTTCAAAAAGGCTAAATCAATGTGGAGAATGCTTTGGTTTTATAGGGTTACAAACTTAAATGCTCTCAAAAAACAATTAGGTAACATATGGATTAAAGACAAGAAGATACACATTAATAGACCAAGTATAGACGTTATGAACTCAACATGAACATATATGTAGAAAGCAAGGAACAATAAACAAATGATGTGAAAGTCTAAAATAAGATCAGAAAACAGAGTGGCTAATGTACTAATACGCTGACCATATTAGTCTGTAAAACAAAATAACTCTCTTCTTGCAACAAGTTAGGCGGTGAAAATTTTGCAGGGCTACGAATGAACTTACACAAGAGGTGTGTATCAGCAAGCGAGCACAACTTTTGTGAAATTCACATTTGCTGCTCAAAAAGCTGATAAAAAATATACACCAGTGCACAAAGCATGAGTCTAAGGAAGTAAACAAAGGGTATCATGCTATGGTTCTAAGTTTTCACTTATACTTTTGGCCAAATTATTGGAACCATGACACAACTCACAATGCAGATCAGCCCCTACGAGGAGATATGTCTTACTCTGCTTATACACCAAACTGCCAATACGTGCAACTTCAGCAACCAGCACAAAACAAAGTCCGAGGAATTTGAAGATATACCAATGGAAGACGCAATTTGTTATGTATTCTTGAATGTCATTTTCATGTGCTTAATAAAAAAAGTAAATAATAATAAAAAAGTAGTTGGAGAATGAAATAACCAGACTTATAGGTGATGAAATATAATAAAAAAAAGTAGTTTTATGTTGTGGATGAATGAAGAAATGTAAATAATTTTTATCCTGTAAAAAGCAAAGGTTAGAGCATCAAGATCAGCATTAGATGTCTGTTGTGTGGTTGGAGAGAGTTATAATGTTGGAGTTCGAGAGTCAATCATTTCTTTTTCTTGCTAGATAATGTGAAAGAGGATATCCTTCTATGTCCAAAAAAACGCATTCACAAAATAAGCATAAATTTCATACACAGACGGTAATTTAGAAATTTAATAAATATTTAAGATATGAAAGCAATAAAAATCAAGTATAAAAATTCTTATTATTTAATTTTGTTTATAAAGAAAAATATTGCATAAAAAAATTAGAATAATATAAGAGAAAACGAACAATTGTGTGCCTTTTTATACTCAAATCATCTTTTAATTTTTTTATTCAATGCCAATTCAAATTTTTCAAGAAAAAAATAATGCCAACACATTATGCTAACTTAATTCACGTTGACTCAATGCTTCATTCAATAACGGTCACTTCTTTTTAATGTTACCCCCGCTCCATGTACCCCAACACACTATTCTTTCTCTCCAACAGAAGGTCAAATGTTTATTTTATTCGCACGCCACCTTCACTTTCTCATACTCACGTATATTTTATTCTTCTATACCACCAAACCATATAAATGAATTAGGCTAAGCCAAATTAAAAAAAAAAAAACTTTTTAGATGTGTTTTTACCTAAACTACATTAGGATTTTGAAAAAATAACTATGGGCTTCCGGCGGCATGAAAGAGATTCAGAACATGGTGGAGAAGCGCGGAGCCTAGGGTTAGGGGCGCGGTAGTAGCTAGGGTTGTGGTGTTTGAAAGAAGATGCCATGGCGGCTCGCGATTTGCGACAATGGTGTGAGGGCACCAACATGACGGTGACAGTGAAGTTGTTGGTGGTGCTGTTTGGAGGCTGTGGGAGCGGGACTGTGAATGCGACGGCCACCATGGTTTCAAGGTTAAGACGTAGTAGTGGTGGGAATCATAAGGCCGATGACAAGGGTGGCTATGACGGAGGTAGTTTTGAATTCAAGAAAGCATGAATAGGGACTTAACATTTATATTTTTGATGCAGGAATGACTCAGCAGCAGATAAAAACTTTGAACATGAACCATTATCAAGCAGAACCAGCAGCGAAATACAAGTAAAAGCAATCAATTGGAACCATAACACAGCTCATACCTCTTGAATCGTGATTGGCTTGAGCGGATGTACGAGTCTCCACCAGTGTATGTGTTTTTTGATGCAGGTGTGTGAAAGGGTGTATCTGAAAAAAATTTGAATTCTCCCCTTCCCAAATCTTCAATTCTTTCCTTTATAGGAATCAAATTTGACCATTCAAACTTTTGGCCATTACAAAAAAACGGCTAGTTTGTTTTATGTCACCACAAAATTGGTTAATGGGCAATGTGCAACGGTAATAAAATGGTTATTTTGGCCATTGTCGTTGACAATTATTTTATTTTTAAAAAGATAAAATTATATTTCTTTGAATAAAATGATTTTTAGTTCATAACGATATACAAAAATAAAAACTGTATGAGAAGAAAAGTTGGGAGAAAGAAGAAAAGTCGAGAGCGAGAAATTTACTTATGTCCATATTTTCTTACCAAGGTCCACCAAAATTATTTCTTTTTTATTTTTACAACTTTAACGTTTTAGAGAATAATTAAGTGAAGAAAAAATCTTCTTTAAGGTTCTCCTATTAGTTACTTTTCTTATGTTTAATAAAGATTATTATTATTCTCTAAAATTACAGATAAGGATATTGTAAATTTTTTTAATAATATTATATGATTGTTTATTGTCTATTAGAACAGTTATGTTTCTGATTGTATTACGTTGTTACTGTTGTAAGAATAATATGATAGAAAAATTTTAGAATGTTATGTGATTGTAACTGCTCTAATCTTTCATGTAAAATAGCAAGTATTTTTGTTATTATATATATAAAGTATGGTGGTGTGAAACTTAAGAAAGTTGTAATAAGGGAGATACTTGATATTTAATTGTATCTATTAGTGATCAATATCTTTTTTTTATAACTATATTGATATACTAGTTCACGGGCTATTGTTGTTATAATAAGTAGTGTTACTTATAGTGGAAAAAACATAAGTTGATTTTAAAGTCAAATGAGATAGAATAGTTGACAATAATTTCTTGTTATGAAACTGAAGATGAAGACAAATTTGAGAATTGCAATTGAAGAAAAACTTGTGGTTAAAACAGATGCTTTCTATTTAACATTGCAAATAATACTAAGGAAGAAGATTTGGAACATTCTCATTAAATTGTACGAGGATAAATGAGTGAATGTTGGTACACTTATTCTGTTTTAACCATATTAATGGGTGGTGGTTGACTGGTGCAACGGTGGAGGAAGAAGAAGAGAAATGAAAAAGAATTAAACAGATGTAAAAAGCCATTTGGATGCTATTCCAATAATTTTGAATATGAAATATTCAATAGGTTTATGAGAACGTAAAGAAGCTGCTATGTAATTGAAACGTTGCTACGTGGCATGAAGAGGTTCGGTGCAGGTTCTAGCTAATTACTCTCTGTTTGGTTTTGAAAAGTCAGAGAGTTGAAAAGGCTATGTAAGTCCTTGTTTTGTTTTACATTTTCACACACTTCTCTTAATTTAACGATTTAAAGGGTAATTTAATTTTAAAAGTTAGATTCAGAAAGAAGAAAAGACGAGAACAAAAATAACTCTGGAAATTATTCCTAAGCGAACATGATTATATCATATTGAGTTATACTTTTTGGTAACAAAACTCAATTTGGGAAATGAGAGTTGTAAGAAGAAGCTAGACAAACTGAAACCCTAAAACAGTGCAAACAATTTGATAATTATAGATGGTGATTTTACTCAACTAAAAATTGTTCATCATATTACTGAACTACATGTAGTTTATCAAATGTATGTTTCGTGAAAGTGTAGGGTTTGTTTATGCTGTATGAGGATTTTTTTTTTATAATTATTACTAATGTAAAATAGCCATTGATTATTTTAAATAACTTAGGTTAGTTATTGGATCTACATATATTAGAAGATTTAAAAATAATTTTTTACTATAATATAATCTTCCCTTGGATATAGTTACAAAAGGTACATGGCCTGTCAATAAGTAGAGAAACCGTCAAAAGGTGTGAGTTTATCTTACCTCCATGTATTTTCACCGTACGTAAGTGAAATAGTATATTATAAATATTTTTGTCGGTTATGACAATAAATTAATGTAAAATGATTTTTTTTTTTTAAATTCCAAAAAGTTATCTGTTATTATTTATTATTTATTTTTTTATTATCTTTTACATATTTTTTTTATTTTATCTATCTACACTTGTCAATAAATTATGGAATTTTTGTGGTATTTTATTGTATAGAATTTTTTTAAAAAATTTTAAAAAAATTTAGATTTTTTTTTTAAAATTAGATTTTATGTCGGTTATAAGTTACAACCGATGTAATAAAAGACTTTTTACATTGGTTGTTAGCTACAACTGACATAAAAAGTCTTTTATTATGTCAGTTTAGTTCCAATCGACATAATATCAACCTCTTACGCTGTAATTCAATTATTTTAATTAGGTATTTGACGTTGATTTCTATTTTCAATCGATGTAGTGATATACATATTACGTTGATTACATAACCGACGTTATATATTCAAGACTTTCTATGTCGCCTTCATATCCTCTATAGTCAGACGTAAAATGTCATTTTTCACTAATGATTGTACTAGTGAAATAAATTTGTAATATTTAATTATATTTAAAAACAACTAAATAATATGTAAATATGATGGTTAAATAATAAAATTTACAATTTAAATAATATCTTAATATTTATCTAATCTATAAAAATATAATTAAATGAATAAAATATAATTAAATATTGTAATTACTTTAAAAGTGGTGAAAGGAGAATGACAATAATAATAACTCTTTTTTTTGCTTACATTTATACTTAGGAGTAGCGGTTACCATGCAACTCCTTGCATGTGGGTGACATGACGATAACTGAAAAGTGAGGTAACATGACAAAATCATGTTCTTAAAAAAAGAACAACACAACAAAATGTAAGTGATAATAAAAGAAAAGTTAAGAAAAAACAAGACGATCACAAAACACGGCAGAAGTTGGAGGAAATAATGAACAAAGAATGACACAAAATAAAAAGAAACAACTGTTACAATGATATATATAGAATATTAATTGTTAAACAATGTAATATAATATAATGAGAGACCTATGTTAAATGAACTAATATAGTAATAACATACTACATAGGTTTTTACCTTTAGTAACCAATGTAATACGTTACATATTACATCAAATTTAAACAAATAATATAATATGTAATGTCGTAGTTATAAAAATAATCATCACACTCTATTAGTTTTACATATATTTATGGGAAACAAATATAAAATATAATGTATGTAACGAAAAATCATGTTTTGCCATTAGTGAATAGTATAAATATAATTACGTCTTAATCCCACCTTATAAAAATTATTTTATAAATTATTGACAAAGTTTATTAACATTTTTCAAAAATTTATTTTTTCTCTATTAATTTTATTTCTTTCTTGTCTGTTGCTTTTCCTATAATTATGAACAATTGCATTATAACTCAAGTATGAAGTTTTCATTATAACACAATTACGAAGTTTTCCTTGACATTATCACTCTAATGCTTAAAATTACATATCTTATAATAATTACATATTTTATAATTTATAGTATAAATTATACAAGAAATAACACGAAAATACTATAAATAATATATATATATATATATATATATATATATATATATATATATATATATTTTGCGTTTAGAGTTATTGGACCAAACAATTGCGTCTTATATGAATGCTTATAATATATAATTACAAAAATGTAAACATAGGACATAAAGTTTCATATGTGACTATTGAAATTATAAGGGTTAAGAATAAGTTTTTAATGTTTATATCAGTATATTGATTTTGAAAATTTTCATTCAGTCTCTCAAATTTATTTTCAAACCGAAGTAATTAAATATTTATTCAATTACTTCAATATATAATTTATCTTAAAATTCTTTGGTAAACATATTTTATGAGATCGATATATATAAATATATATATATATATATATATATATATATATATATATATATATATATATATTTGGAAAAAAGTACTCAAATACAAAAAAATGTAAATGATTGAATTATGTAATATAAGTGTTTTACATAGATGACCAGAATTTTATTTGAAATGGGCTAAATAAATGTTTCCATGACAAATTCACTCTAATATTGAAAACTACATATTTTATAGTTTGTATATGTATTAACTTTTCAATATTTTTTATATCAATATATCTATTTTAAATTTTTTCATTAAGTCTTACAAAATTATTTTCAAACTAAGGTACCTAAACATTCATTTAACTTATTCATTTTCACTTCAGGTATAATTTATTGTGAAATTTCTTGGTGTACATATTTTTTAAAAAAAATATATATATATATATATATATATATATATATATATATATGAAATAAATATAAATGTAAAATATTAACATTTAAATTTTATTAAAATATTTATTTCACCCAATTTATTCTCAGTCATCTCCGTATGAGATCACTGATTAATTTCTATTAATTGTACATTTATAATTTAATAGTTGGATAGGTATGGTGGTTTGTTTTATAGATAATGTCTAAAGCAATATTTAATATATAAAACTAACTAAATAGTATGCAAACAACATGAGATGGAAAGTAGTTTCCTTTTAATGTCTTATGGTTTCATCTAATGCCTTTTCTAATTGATACTTTTGCAACATAATTTTAGAGTTTCCTTATAATAATTCCTGTTTAAGAAAAATATTAAATATTAATTCCTCACATGTTTCACAAACAGTCTAGTATTAAACATTCATGCTATAAACCACTAATATATTAAAATCTATTCGAAGCATTCTCACCAATCAAATATAATTTTAATTTTTTTAATAATAATAGTAATGATATTAACAATAATATTATTATTAATAATATAATGTTAATAATAATAATATTAATATTATTAACATTGATATTAACTTGAATAATAACAATAATAACATTGATTATAATAATTTTAATAAAATCAATTATTAATACTAATTAAAAAAATTTATAAGTAATTGCCTATGATTTTTTTTATGTAATCCATAAATAAAACTTATAAGTAAAATTTAATTACAATTTTTTATCTATACGTAATTATCTATGAATTTGTTTATATATAAAATTTGAAGGTTACTGTATAAATCAAATTTTTTTATATATAAAATTTGAAGGTTATTGTATAAATCAAAATCTTTTATAACCTGTCACACATTTGACTTGCAATATATGATATGTTTGAATATACTTATTTAAAAATAAATTGTATATAACTATTTATTTTCATTATCTAGAACATTTAGACTGAGATGTGAAAAATGAGATTACTTAATAGTAAATGAATGAAAAATTTGTATTAGATATTACTGATGTGACTGATTTTTTTTTAAATAATTGTGTTATATAATAAATTAGTGACATGTCTTCAATTGTATTTCATTGAGAATGAGTATAAAACAAATTTAAATAATGGGTAATCTGGAAGTGATTTGTTTATTTAATGAACTTCTTTTGAGAAAATTTATTTAATTAAGTATATTTATATATTCCAAGTTTAATTTATGAACATCATTAGTATATATTTAACATATTTCACTTTTATTTAATGACTATTTTCATAATTTAAAAGTATAGTCTATCAATATATTTTATTTTTAATCAATTTTAATTAATAATATATAATTTTTTAGACATACTAATATTATTAGTACAAATTATTTATCATAGAAAATAATAATTAACCATGTGGAAAACTTTTAATGCGTAGAGGGATTAGAAATAATATCATAAATTTTTTCTTTTTTGAATATTTAATGTAGTAGTAATATTTTAAAAACTTGAATAAAAAGTGGGTGATTAGGTTGATGAATTTTGTATGAATTGAATTACATACTTTACAATTAAATATAATACTAATAATGATACATATAAAGTAACTCTAATAAATAATAATTCTTTGAAGTTGAAAAGTAGAGCAAAATTTTGTTCTTATTTTTCCCTTTTACTAACTCCACATGTTACTTCAATTAAAGAATGCATTTTTCATTATTTTTAGAGTAAATTGTCGAATCCAAATAAAGCATAAATGTCCTTTTAGACAAATATGTCTAAACATACCTATAAATAGTGTCATTTTATTACTAAATTTCCCTTAAATGCAAATCTTTACACCATTTTCCAATTTTTATATAAATCCTTCTTTTATGATAGTTTTAAAAACATTTCACATAAATTATTTTTTATGACCGTTTAAAGAAAATGCTTGGCAAAGTAAAAGTCGAAATGGCATGTTATCTTTCTCCTTCTCAACACACATTTTTGTCCTAAAGTAACAAATTCATAAAAACAATTAATATATATATATATATATATATATATATATATATATATATTATAAATATTAATTATATTTATAAAGTTATATAGAATATAACAAATATACTTTTTTTCTATCCTGTGCAATTAAAAGTATTAGAAAATAGTTTTTCATAATACATTGGATATTTTGTTATTATTAGTCATCCTTTTGTATGCAATTAATTTCTTTACATAATATTATACGATAACAAGCAATTATTATTTACGAAAACAATATCAAAATTACCAGGTATAACATAGTAAAAAAAATTAAAAAAATAAACTATATGCAATTATTTTTATAATAAATAGTAAATACATTATTTAATTTAATTAAGTACTTAACATAATATAATTATTTTAATTTTAGAAAAAATATTTATTATCTTAATTATTATTTTCGATTTTTAACACTAACTTAATTATAGTACACAGTAAAGATTAAAAAAGAACAGTAAAAAATGTTTTAAATTTAAAAATAACAAAGTAAAATATGCCAGAACAATATTTACATAAACTTAAAATATATTTAAACTAAATACTCAACGTAAATTATTTTTTTCTTGTTCATGATGAAGTTAATAATAAATCCTTTTTTTCTAATGATCTGTCTAGTGAGAGGAGAGAAAGATAGCGGATGAAAATTTTAAATAAGTGATAAAAGAAAGTTAAAAATAATAGAAAAGAAGAAAAAATGTAAAATTTCATAATTTTTTTCCATTTTTCTACTACCAACTTAAATATATGATTATTATTTTTCCTCTCTTTCCTTTTACCAAACAAATCATAAACATTTCTTTATAGTAATTGAAAAAAGTGATTTTTGTTTTAAAATAATTGTGACTCAGTTTCACAAACACTTGTCAAAGGTATAGAAATCAAAAGACAAAGGCAAAAAAACAAATGCGAAAAACTTGTTACCTTTACAATCCGAAAATCTTGATTTGCATGAAATAAATAAATAAAATCAATATAATATCAGAACCGCACGTGCACTTCCTATGTGACAACTTTCACAGTTTAACTGCCACTTTTATTATTCTATTTTTCCAATTTCAGAAATTCACTCACATAATTTTCTGTAGCAATTCCCACCTTCATAATAATAATAATAATAATAATAATAATAATTCATTGACCCTATTCTATTTTTTAATTTTAATTTCCATTTTATTTTTTTTGTTTTCCCCTTCAGGGATAAATCTCTCGGTTTTCTCAACTGGTTTCTTCTAATGTTTCAATAGGGTTTCGAATTTTTCTGTGTTTCCCTCTGAGATTCTCTCTGCTTTGGTTTTCTCAGATTTTTTTTTTGCCAAATTCGCGGCTCTCCCAGGTTGAATTTGGTAGGTTTTTTCAATTTAGGGTTAGGGTTTTGTGAATGCTAGTCAATGGTTTGTTGCGTGCAAATTTAATTGGGAGTGCTTTTATTTCCTTACCCGCTTCAGTTTCGTCGTTGGTTCTGTTGCAGAGAGAAATGGGCACTTTCCCCTTTTGATTTTCCCGTAGAATCAAGTATCAAAATCTGAGCTTTTTTTTTTGTTCTCCCGCTGGTTTTTTGATTTGGGGTGGATTTTTTTGTTCTTTCTATTTTGGGCATCCTAGTACATTGAATTGGCGCGGCATTCACTCGAATTTGCAACGTGAGAGCTGGAGAAGCTGCGATGAAGTGGGTATTTTCAAAGTAGCATTCAATTCGAGGTCGAATTTTCAGTCCGAGCATGGATTCTGCAAGGGATGCGGGTGGTGTGGCAGGGACAGTGCTAATTCCCATGCGTTTTGTGTGGCCATATGGAGGAAGGAGTGTGTTTCTCTGCGGTTCTTTCACACGGTGCATATTTTGATGATTGTTGCATGGACATCTTAATTTTTTGCTTAGAATGTTATGGTTTAGCCTTGCTTATCTCTCCTTTTATTCCTAATTTTATCTGAAAGGTGGTCTGAGCTTCTACCGATGTCGCCAGTGGAAGGTTGTCCAACAGTGTTTCAAGTTATTTATAATTTGCCACCCGGTTACCATCAGGTCAGTTTATGGTTGTGTTACCAGCTTAATGGTGCGTGTGTTGCGTTTTATGTTCTGTGGATTTGATAATTTGTATTGGCAATTAGTTAAAGAGATGTCTTGGTGGGAAAGCATTCCTTTCGCTTGTGAGGGTATGTCACTGACTGTACTCTATATCACTCCCATGTAACCAAATTATAAAATTCATGGAAGTGTAATAGGACATGGCGCTTGAGGTTTTTTGCAAAGGTTTAGAATGCTAGGTTCTGTTTCATAATAATTATTTAAATTTCTTTGAATGTTATTAGGTGTTGTCAATATTCTTATATGAGCTTGAGGTGTGATGTGTGCTCAAATTTGGCATTTCAAGTAGCTGATTATGATAAGCACTGGAGGATTTGAAAAGATGTTATTTTGAGGAAAATGTTTGACCATAATTCATGGTGGTTGGATACTTATTATGAAATTATGTGAATGCAGTACAAGTTTTTTGTTGATGGAGAATGGCAGCATGATGAACATCAACCTTACGGACCAGGAGAATATGGGATGGTCAACACTGTCTTCTTGCCAACTGATTCCAATTACATGCCTGTTTTGAATCCAGATGTTGCACCTGGAAATAGCATGGATGTGGATAATGAGGCTTTTCGCCGAGTGGTGAGAGTTAGTCGTAGCCTGACATTTGTGTTTGTTTTTATTGACTGGACTGCTTTATGCATTGAAAATTGAATTTCAAAACATAGGATCAATCAATACTTAATTCTATGAACTGACTGGATTCTAGAGAGTGTTTTGTAACTCATTTTGAAGTCAAGGTCTTTAGTGATGTAGGCCTATTGAGTCTTCTCTCGGGAATGAAATTAAATAAAATCGTCCGGAGTCCTTATTTGTTATAACTCAAGCCTGGTAACATACAATATCTTGTTGCCCATGATGTTCTGATGCCTCTCATATTGCGATTTCTGATCATGTTTGAAATTGTATCTATGAAAGAGGAAGAAATAGAGGCATTACATCAATCATTCATAAATAGAAGAAGTTCTGTTTTCTCTAAATTAAAGATTATATGCCTATCAACTGCTGTAGTTACCATAAATAAATACAGCATATTGTATTCTGTTTTTCACCAGTATCTTATTTATTTGCACAAGACATGTAATTGTTCAGAGTTCAGACTTTAAGTATATTATGCTGTTCACTTGAAAAACAGGTCCGGGTGACCGATGGTACATTCAGTGAGGTACTGCCAAGAATATCAGATGCTGATGTACAAATCTCCCGTCAGCGTATTTCTGCATTTCTGTCTTCCCACACTGCTTATGAATTACTTCCCGAGTCAGGCAAGGTTTGGAAGTTTTTACCTTGACCCTTTATTTTGGACGTTACGAATTGACTACATTGCAAACCTCAAATTTGTATTATAAAATTACTAAGTTAGTGACTCGTGGCCACAGGTTGTTGCTTTGGATGTTGATCTACCAGTGAAACAGGCATTTCATATACTGCATGAGCAGGTAAATATTTATCTTTTTCAGATGAATTGAAAGTTTCCAGGGTCCTTTTAGCCTATACTAAGTAATTTTGCTAAACGCGTGTGTTACATACCTTTACACTGATAACTAGGTGAGAATGAAATCATGCATTTTGAATTATTCTATGGAATTTGACCAGTTATTTTAGAATCTTTGCTTTGACAATTTTAAGTTTTTTCCTTATTCCTTCATATGCATTAGTTTTCTTAGGTTTAGTGTGAATTGCTGATAGAAATTTGCATATGCAATTTTTCTGATCTGGATAACTTACAGGGAATTTTCATGGCTCCTCTTTGGGACTTCTGCAAGGGGCAATTTGTTGGTGTTCTTAGTGCTTTGGATTTTATTTTAATTTTAAGAGAGGTATTGATTTTATATTTTATTTTAATTTAATTAGAGATATCATATGTTTAGGATCATATTTATTGTATTGGCAAGTTTTTCAATGCTGCAATGCTTTGTGTGGTGATGTTTTGTGATGCTGTGAAGAAAGGCTATTATGTCTGCTTGTTATGACAAGTTACCAAACAGTCTACTTGTATGACTGAACATGTGGCTTGTGCAATAAACTTCTTGCCAGTGATATATAAATTGATTGATTCTGCATATTTGCGTAACCAGCTCCGACTTGTTGCTATAACTATTTCTTTTTAAAATTATTTCATGTTGATTATGGATAATATGAATTGGTGTGTAAAATGCTACTTCAAAAATTGAAATATTCTGTTGTGTCATTTCTAACATTTTATTTGCGTAACGACAATACTCAGTGACTAAGTTTTTAACTCTTAAAAGATGTTGATGTTAGCATTTATTTAGGAGTATAATATGAGAATCAATTTCAAGATTTCGAAGTATGATTTAACTGCTCATTGGAATTGCATAGTTTTGAGACTATTTTGTCTTTGTTGCTTTAGTATACATTGTTTATCCTTTGAGTTATACAAAGGAAACAATATACAACTTTTACAACTTGTTTATTCATGACCTTTTTCATCAAAAAGAATTTGAATGCAGATCTTCATCTGAAAAGAAGATATGTATCTCAATCCTATCTTCAAATAAAGCAAATCATAAGATTTGTTCTGTTCATGTGAGGGACTACAACAGTATTGAGCTTTTGCAATAGTTCCATTTGTATCATCGTGATATCCACTGCTAATCTGTTACTCACTACGTCCCTTTTGTTGTTTAATTTAAATAAGCTCCATGAGGTTCATATTAAGCAATCACGTTGTCAAAATAGTTCTCCACCAACAAATTTATAATTATTCTCTATACATTTTCAAAGAAAATTAGCTTCTGTTTTTTTGATAGAAACATATTTTTAATTTGACAGAAGGGAAATAAGTAAAAGTAATTATGATTTGGGCAGGAGCAAACTAAGTGTGCAAAGTCAAAGATGGAAAATTTTAATATTTAGCTGAACACCGGAGAGAGGATTTACAAGCAAACATATCATAGGAAGCCGGAGTCTGAGCTCCACTGTCAGAATTATTGTATAGAATTTTTTTTTTCTTATGTTGCTGCAATTGCGGTGACCTGAAACAAGGATGCTTATTAAGCTATCATTTGGACCACTCTTTTTTTGAGCTTCTCTTAATTATAAAATGTGAAGCTGGGCCAAACACATTTCCAGAGAAGCTCCAATAAGAAAAAGTAGTTCTTTTCATTGAAGAAAAAGCTATAAACAGAGCTTTTGCAAAAACTAATAGGAGGAGCTTCTTCTTTTATTGAGAAGAAAGGACAAACAAAGGCCAGTGCTGCCTAAGTATCCTAATTTGAGGGTGCTTTTAAATTATCATGAGAGTGAACTTACTCTCTTTTGCTACATGTGACCATTTCCCCCCATATTAACTGGTTTCTTTATATCAGATCATGAAGGCCTGGTTTTATCATGGGAAGAAAGAGTTACCTAGAGCATTTTTTATTTTTATTTTTATGTTTCTTGTCAGAGGAATCCATGTCTAGTAAACCTGATACAAAATTTATATTTTTTTATGTTAAACGTCGAAGGAGAAGGTCTGATCCATGGTATTGAATTTTTTCCAAACACACTCTTAACGATACAATGTAATCATTTTTCATTTTTCAGCATTATTCGTAAGAAGAAAAATTTGTTTGATATCAGTGGAATATATAGCTTTGGTTCTTTTGCTACTATTGTGCATAACTTATTATTCTTAAATTTTTGCACAGATACCCTAAAGTTTGTGTGTGCATAGCTTGTTGAAACTTTTATTTCCTATTTTCAGCTGGGGAATCATGGGTCCAATCTGACAGAAGAGGAGCTTGAAACACATTCCATATCAGCTTGGAAAGAAGGAAAGTCTTATCTAAATAGGCAGAACAATGGACATGGAGCTGTGTTTTCCAGACGTTTTATCCATGTATGTTTTTTATGATTGTAGTATGCATAACTCTCATTTTTTATTGCATATCATGTTTGTAAAATCTATAACAATTAATAAAGAGGATTAGTTGCGATAACTTTTTTTTGTTCACATTTTCTTACCGTTGTTATCCTTTGTATGGTCTTACCATCTTACTCTTATCTTCATTAACCAACCTTTTTGTTTTTATAATTTGCAAGAAACTACCCACAATTATTGTTTTTATTTTGATAATTATTATAATAATTGAAATTTTTAATTGTATTTATTGTTTTTAATTATCGTAAAAAAATATAGACACATGCGCGATAGCGTCTGTGTTTCCACTGGTATATAAAGATCATGGTGTATAATGAGCAGTTTGAGTTACTTACTGGTGTGTATTTTTTGTTAATTCTATCTGAGTAAAAGGCTGATGTGTTAAATGTAGATTAGTGTTTGAAATAAGCCTAAGAGGAAATTAAGGCACATTGATAACATAGTTGATAAATGATGGTTATGACACCACCATAATGGAATAGTGAGGTGCATTTTATGCTCACCACCATTTGCCTCCTGCCTTGCGCTGCTTTCTATTTTTTTTTTCTGTGGTTGCCATTGCCCTGGCAACATAGTGGTATACAGCGATCGTGGCAGAAATGGACTGTTTTTACAGAACACTTTTTAAAGAGTTTCAAATAGGAGTTGTAGAATCTTTCTTCACTCTTCGCTCTCTCCTAGACCTATTGAGACTCATTACCTTCTACCACCTTGTGATGATTATGAACCTGGTGACTCAAACCCTGGTGATCAGAACTTCCATAAACCCTGTCTGAGTTAAATATCTTATTACATTTTTTTTTTTTTTGTCAACATCTTTTCTTTTGTCCCTTTTTTCTGTTTTTATAATAGTATTTCATGCGGTCCAAACTTCACTGTATTGTTTATAAACTTATTAGGGCATAAAATATTGAAGTGTTATCATGACTATGACTATTTACTGTCCATCTCGTTTTCATTTGCTGTTATTTCAGGTTGAGAAGAAAGTAGCCTGTGTCTACTTACATTTGATCTTTACTTGTAACAAAAGACGAATAAATACTGTTGCTCCTTCATTATTCTTGTTTATCTTTTGTTCATTTTTAGTTTTGATTAATTAGGTTAAATTCAGTCTGTTTTGAGTAGGTAGTGTCCTTGACAGTCAAGGCATACAATGGAACATAAGACAAGGATCTTGAATTTAAATTTCTAGGGATGGAGTTGCCTTTGTAACCTTCCTGAAAACCTAATCTTGGCCTAGACTTGTATGGTTTCCATCATGAAACGATTCAGTGGTTTTAGTAATTATCATTGTATGCTTTAATTAAAGGCACTTGTCTATTGCATTGCACCACTGTAGTTCTATTAGTTCAATATGTTTGACATTCTTATGTATTATTCTATTGTGGTGCAGTCAGGGCCATATGACAATCTGAAAGATATTGCTGTGAAAATCCTCCAAAAGGAGGTTTCAACTGTTCCTATTATCCACTTTTCTTCTGAATGTGCTTCATTTCCGCAGTTACTACACCTTGCTTCACTTTCAGGAATACTTAAATGTAAGCTTTGTTGAAAGGTTTCTTTAACAATGTAGTTAGGTATGATCCTTACCAAATTGATTTTTCAGGCATTTGTAGGTATTTTAGGCACTGCTCCAGTTCCTTGCCTGTACTTCAATTTCCAATCTGTGCAATACCTGTGGGCACGTGGGTACCCAAAATTGGAGAATCAAATCGGCGGCCACTAGCAATGTTGAGACCAACCGCTTCTCTTGCTTCAGCCCTAAATTTATTAGTTCAAGGTGTGAACTTTTTGTCTGACCTTGAACATAGTGTATCAAAAAGAAAAGCAACAGAGAGAAAGAATGAAGATATTGGTATCCTATTATACTTTTGAGGTATTAGGCTGATGAAAGAGAGCATTGTCTCCCACTATGAGACAAATTTTGATGTATGACTAATCATCAAAAGAAAACATGAATTTTATGGGGTGATATCATTTTTTTATGCAAGCATTAAAATGCAAAAGAAACATTTTGTTTGAGAAAAAGCTCAATTTTAGTTACATTAATTCTCGCCCTTTGCTTTTGCAGCCCAAGTAAGCTCAATACCTATAGTTGATGATAATGACTCATTACTGGATATATATTGTCGGAGGTCTGTTGTGTTTTATATCCTTCTTATTGTTACACTTCATGATGCCTTGTTTGATATACTAGGACTCGGTCTATGGTTCAAACATTACTTCTCCTAGCATTTCGATCAATACATGGTTTGTGTAATCTAACTTTTCCACCCCATCCTTCTTTATTGGCAGTGACATAACGGCTTTGGCGAAGAACAGAGCATATACACATATTAATCTTGATGAAATGACTGTTCATCAGGCAAGTTCTTTTTCAATTTGCATACCTATAAACAGCAAACAATCTATGTTTTGAAAATTAAAAAATAACATATGTTCTGATTTCATCTTTTCCTCATTAATTTAGTTAGGATGTTTATTGAGCCTACTGGCCTAGCGATGGATGATGATCTTAAGAATTTGTAGATTTATTTAGCTCCCTTTCTCTAATTATTTTTCTTTTAAAAAATCTGTTTACTTGACATCATATAGCACAAGGTGAACAAGAAGGCTTTGATTTAGGGGTTTGGTCTTGTTGAAATATATAATTTCCTTTATTCTTAAGGTAGTGTAGCCTCATATGATGAATAACATTTGAACATATGTTTATTTTTCTTGAGTATTTGCTGCTGAGTAGATCCAGTGGATGATACTCAGTAAGCTTGATGAATAAATAGTTTCTTAAGTAAAATCTAGTATGATACGGAATTTGATTATTTTTTTCCTTCAAACATTAAGGTCAAGAAGGCTTTGATTTAGGTGTCTGGTCTTGGTGAAATATGCAATTGCCTTTATTCTTAAAATAATGTAGCCTCATTTCTTGAATAACATTTGATTATATGTTTATTTTTCTTGACTATTTGCTGTTGAGTAGGTACAGTGGATGACATCAATAAACATTGATGACTAAACAGATTCTTAACTAATGCTAAGGAAACTGTGTAATTTGATATTTTGTTTTTTTTTTTTTAAATATTAATGTTGATGCCAATTTCAGGCTTTCTACTTTTTGATGTCAAAAGTCAGTGTGCATTATATATGGGAAAAGATTCACTTACGCTGAGGGCAAGTCTTGCAAATTACTTAATAACTAATTCTGTAATATAAATTTCATAAATCCAACCATTGAATTTAGATAAATTGAACATTTTTGTATGTATATAATCTTATAATCAACATTGACTTATATTTTAAAATTATATTATGTTAAAATAAAGTTGATTGATGAAGTATCAAAAACCAAATTAAATATCTTCTAAATTATATGAAATTTTGTAGAATTAACGAGAATTCTCTATCCAGCAGTTCGATTAAAGAAATTCAATGTCTATGAATAGTAAATTTGATGGAATAAGTTAGACAAGCCACCCTCTTGGAATAACTAAATTCCTCCACCCAACATCCCTGTATTATCTATTTTGTCAAATGATCTAATTTCGACAGAAGCCAGTCTATTTGTTAATACTGCTCATGTTATTTATCTGTATTAATATAAATGTTTCCTGAAGGCTATTCCTGTTATTTAGATATTTTTAATTGCCACATTTTTAAGACGAGGGTTGGAATTTTGTGGCTGCTCAGATTGGTTGCATTTGATAGCTTATTGTTGTAACTTAGTTGCACTACTGCACAAGGGCCAATATTTGTCAGATTTTGTCTTGGATGTTAATTGTGATTTCTTTTTCCATTTTAAAAAAAAATAGATTCTATTTTAATTGAAAATACAAATGTTAGCATCCCTGTCTGCCCATTTTCTAAGCTAAGGTTGCATACTTTATCTATTGATATGAAGGCATTTTAGTGTTTTACTTGTGACCTTATTATCTTTTGCATGCCTTTTTGTCCAGGCTTTGCAGTTGGGCCAGGACGCATATAGTCCCTATGAGCTTAGAAGTCAAAGATGTCAGATGTGTTTGCAGTCTGATTCTCTGCATAAAGTGATGGAACGCTTGGCAAATCCAGGTGGTCTTGTTTTCCCTTTCTGATGTAGCATGTCTTTCAGTATCATTTTCTACACAATTATGTGATTGGTTGACTATTAATTCAAAGGTTACCTTTTTAATTTTCTTTTGGTAATTCCGGGTTAGCTTTCAGTTCCTATCAAGCTTCTTTTGTATATTCTAAGCTTGGTAAAATGTAATATCTTATTTTGTAGACATGTAACCCCAAATTTCATAGAATATGGAGGACAGAAAATTATTTTACTTGACATTTGTGTATTTCCTACAGTTATGTTGTTTCTGGGGGTACCTTGGGTTAGCTCTCTTTCCTCCGGCAACTATCTGGTGGTTTTCCTCTGCCATACTGAAAATGATAGTTTTCTGTATCCCTAATCATTATATAGATTATTACTTAGCATTTAACATATTGTCCCAAGCTTAGAAGGATGTAGCATATTGCACTTAGCAGTTCACATATTCTGATGGCACCCACAAGGAATGTTCACCAAAACTAAATTCAGACACTAGTGGCCTGACAAAAACTGAAAGGAAATTGACTAGAAGAATCTTATTTAAAATAGTTAGTTGCTTAATGCTGTAATAAGACTTTTCTGATTTTTTTCATGGCATAAGCTTTCTTGAATTTTATTAATAGGGTTGGCTACCAAGTGGATGAAATGTAAACGTAAAAAATGAAGTGTTGTATCCATTTTATTGCCTAAATTTCATAGTATATGCTATTTCTCGAGATTTTGTTGATAGAATTGCATACCAGATGTCAATATAAACGATTGTGTCCAAGTTACAACTATGTGCGACATTCATTTTGTTTGTTTTTGTTTAAGTTGATATGGAAGTTAAGTTTTAATTTACCAGATATACACATTGATTTCATTTTGGAGATTGTCCTTCTGAATGTTTTAATGGTGTTGAATGCCGGAGTCAGGTGTGAGGCGGCTTGTGATTGTGGAAGCTGGCAGCAAGCGTGTAGAAGGCATTGTTTCATTGAGCGACATATTCAAGTTCTTCCTTGGTGGTTAGTTTGGATTGGTGAATGGAGAAGTGAAAGGTTATGTGTAGTGCTTATGACATACAATTAGCCGCCATGACTTGTCCAGCCATTGAAAGTGCTTTCTACACGGTGATTTTATCTCATTTCATTGTAATACAATTGGATTGGCCTCTTGCTTTATTGCCTCTTTTTAAGATTTTAGGCTGAGAAAGAGGCCTGTAAATTCAGAGTATTTGATTGCCCCAAATTTATTCATCTCTCCCCATTCGTATTATCTTCAAATGTATTGTGCTCCTGACAATAGATACCAGCAAGGTGGGGGAGCACAACTTCTGTAATCATTCCATGCTGTGAAGATATCAAGTTTGAAGAAAAAAAATGAGGATGAAGATTGAGATACTGTTGTTTTATATTTGTTGATTAATAATCCTTGCTTTGGCTTTGATTGTTTACCTTACTTAAAAATAACTTTAGCCTAAGTAGCTTATCATTAAGGGACCTTTGCATATGAAGTTGTATCATTAGAGGGGCTGATGTCAACAAAAACCTATAAGCAACAATTGTTTGTACTAGTTTATCTAATAGTAGGACATATATGTCTGAGCAACTCTATTTGGTTGCATGGGGTGGTGGTAAATGTAATCATATTCTAAGGGTATTTATTACATTGGCCAAAATTACACATTCCAAAGCTAGTCTTTTGCATATCAAAATTCCACTTTCACATGGAGTAAGGATGAGTTTAAAAGGGCACTCTGACAGAAGATATTTAAAATTATACGATAAAAATCTAAATGAATTTATTTTTACTTTTGCCTAAACATAATGACAGTCAAATTAAATTCTGCAATGTAAAAAAATCTGGAATACAAAAAGTTACTTAAATATATTGCCATAAGTGATGGATTCATTTATGGTTGTGATGATATACACGTTAGGTAAAGATTGGGAGAGAATTAGCTGTAGGAAGTGGTAATGACTAGTTCCAAGGCATCAATAGTTTTTAAATTGTTGAAAAGAACATAATGATGAAGCTAGTACAAGCATAACTTGTTTTGATATATGTATGTATAGGATGATTTAGATAAGAAGGAAGTTTTCATTTATGAGAGTGCAAACGTATTTAATTGATACTTTTTAAAATGGAGATCACTTGATACCTAGAAAAATAATATTAATTAATGTGAAATTCAATTGTGAATATCTTGTGATTATGAGAAAACTAACTCTTTAATAATTAAGAATATACTAGTTACGTAAATTTCTTATTATTGTATTTTCTATGTTATATTATTTAATATTTATAAATTGAATGATTAATACTGTTTTGATATATATATAATGATTTCATATTATTTAGAAATTGAGATGAGAAATCATTTACATATATTTTCCTATCTTAACTTATTAATATGTGTTTTATAAATAAAATCGTGATAAAATTTTAAATTCTAAAATGAACAATATATGATCTAGATAACTGTTAAAATTATTAATTTTATATAGTTAATAATTGTTATGTACTTAATCCAAAAGTTTATTTATATAATTCTTCAGCAGGCTTCTCTCCCTCTCCTCTTGTTTCCGATATTAAAAATTTTGATCATTTGAAGCATTAAATTTAAAGAAGTATTTCAAAGAACCTCACCATGCTTTTTAAAAAGTACCCAGCTTCCGCTGCGTAATATACATTTATTTATTGATACACTATTGATACTTAAACGTGTGAGGTTTGCCAATTTAATCCTTAAAAAAATAAAAAAATAATTTAATCTATCAATATTTCAAATTAGTCCTTTGTATTATAATTAATAATAAAATAAGTTTCAATCTTTGAAATGGTATTTTAATAGTCAACTAATCACGTAGGTCGTAATTGCATAATTTTTTCTACATTCAAATACTAAAATAAAGCAGTCAATCAAAAAGTAAAATGATAATGATATGGACTATGAAGAAAAATTATCTTTATTAATAGTTATACTTACATATTATAGATATTTTTTAAACTCTTTAAATTTTAAATATTATCTAATCTCAGTCAACTTCCATAGCAAATAATAAAACTTTTGTGTACAGTAAATTAAATTGATTTCAAACTAGAAAGAAGAAAGAGTAACTAGGATTTGAAGATAGACTCCGACAGCAGATTTTTCCCCAAATTGAAATGGTGAAAGATATTGAAACTCTGACAGAAGATGAAAGACGCGCACTTCGTGGTAGCAAATTCGCCCCTCTTCCAAGAACTTCCAGTTCCAAACCCAGGTTCGCCTCTTTTTCTTTTTAGGGTTTTTGTCCCCTTTTAATTTTATACTTAATTGTCAACCCCATGATCAAATTTTTTATTTTGAATCCACAGTTTCAATTCTCGCCCCTTTAATTTTAGTGGGTCTGACGTGAATCTTGGATTGGTGGATTTTTGTGACAGGTTGGCTCATCCCGGTGGACCCTTGGCGACGAATAAAGCAGCGGCATTGGCGAAGTTTCTTGAGAGAAAGCTGAAGGACCCGAATGGATTGGCATCTATTAACCCTGATCTCCTTGAACTGGCTGTAAATAATGCCAAACAAACTGTCCATGCAAGTAACACTTCTAACTCTATCTTTGTGTTTATATACAATCATTTACTCATACATTGTGATGTAGGATAAGTTTGCAGAGTTTTGCAATAATCGCTTTAAAAGTCATATATGATGATTTTTTATTAGTTGACAATGTAGAATTCTTATTACATCTTTTGAAGTTGTACTCCTTTTTGTGTATTAGATCAGTTGTTTATGTTTCATTACTTTGCTGTTTTGACCTTATGAGCAATACCGGTAGACATCACTTGGGCAATCATGATTAATGTTTACACTGTTCTGTGATATTTATTCTTTTCAAATCAAGTACACAGAGGTAAGGTTTCCAGATTAGAGCTACGACTCACATTCTATTTTATTTCACCCTTTTGCAATGTTAGGTATAATCTTTTCTGTTGGATTTTGGTTTCTAGTTTCTTTATCCCATGTCTTTAATTTAATTTATATTATATTCATTAATTGTAATCTTTTATGATTCCCTACAACACTAGGTGGTACTTCCAATTTACAAAGAACTATTCGGCATGTGGACTCCTTTGGTGACTCTGATTCTAAGGTTCTTGCTTCATTAGTGTTAATGGTGTCTGAACAGTTGTTGAGATATCTGCCTTTTTCACTTTCTCAGTTTGTTATCGCTGTTGACAGGATTCTAGCGAAGAAGAACTGAATGAACTATCTGAGGTAAAGGAATGCAAGAGGAAGAAAAAAAAGAAAGAGAAAAAGAAGAAAGAAAAAAACAAAAACAAAAACAAAAAGCGAAAGGTCTCTACTTGTTAATGTGACTGGTTATTTACCTTGAGACTTTTACCATTCACATAATTAGGTTTCTTTTGCTGCAGAATGTTGAGGACCTTGGATGTGCAGTGATGAAAAAGCCTAAACAGAAGTTTAAATTCTGATGTTACTTGTACTAGCAGATATTTGAAATAGAGGATTAGTGCCAAAATATTTTAGTCATGGTTTCTTTCCTCGCCCAAATTTGTTAGTTACAAGTAAATACGGAGCAGTAGATGCAATGTTGTGCCAGGGCTTTTGATTCTATCGATATTCCCAGCAAGCTACAATATAGACTACAAACTTTTTTTTTACTTCATTCTTTCAAGGTGTGCTGCTGGAAGGAATTTGGTTGGAAACAACTCTAATTTCCATAGGCTATGGATGGTGGTGTTATTTAGATCTTCGATGTGATACTCAACTTCAGCAGGGATAAACACTTCCTTTTGGCCACCCGCTGTTTCAATATTTTTGTATTTTCGTCTTTATTTTATCCCTTATTCGTTTTGTTGATACTAATCTCTTTTTACTATTTAATTTAGTTTTGCAAAAAGAATAAACTCTAGTTTTGATCTTAGTTGATCCCACTTTATTTTTGGCTGTTTGCTCACATATACACAACAGTTCTGTCATATATGCCTTGGATACAAGGAGGGTTGTTTATTATGGGATGTGGAAGAAGCATTTTTTGCTTAAAGTATGCAAACAGAGTCTGGTTCAATGACGTAAATGGTTGAAGTAATTCTACAGTCAGGGACTTCTCTGATAGTTCTGAGAGTATATTGGGAAGGTTTGTATGGCAGATAATTATGTGCTTTAGTACCTTGCAATCAGGATTTTTATTAGCAGATATGGATATGATTGCTACTGGATTGTAGTTGAGCTCACTTTTTGTTGTGATAGAAATATCATTAAAAAATCATCTACATGTTGATAAATTGAGATGTGTTGGTTATACGTTGTGTAGAGATTTACAAATTCTGCGTCGTAATCAAAATGAATCTGATCAAAATAAGGGCATCGTATTCTGCATCCCCATATATTGATCCATCAATTATGAACAAGTTTAAATGTACCAACAACGAAATCATGTCACCTTGGTTGAGTTCGTGTTTGATGGAGGTCTTGCAAAGATGGTTCTAACTCTTCAATAACATAGAAAAAGATGATGTATGAAAAAGGGAAAAAGAAGCTAAAATTAAAATGACCTTTGATTAATACCTTTAATTTATAGCAATGCATATAAAAAATGTCATTAGGTCTTTCTTTTTTAAAGACGAAAGCAAAGAGCTTTTCTAAAAGAAAACAAGAAGTGAGATATACTCTGTGGATGGAGTGCAAAAGTGAAAGAAAGTGATGGAACGAAAATTTTGATATTTTGAATTTGGTGAAAGAATGAAAATAATGAGTGAAAGTTTTATATGTACATAAGTTTGGTTAGAAAGATGAAAAAGAGAAAAATTGAATTTCTTATTAAATAACCATTATGCACTTTAATGGAGTCACTTCTTCATGCTTTCAAGTATTCCACAACGAAGACTCGGTTGAGGAGATCCGCTACTTGTTCACGAGTTGAGAAGGAGAGCAATGTAATCGAGTTTCCCTTGACCTGTTCCAAACCAGGCTAAAGAATCCAAGGAAGATTCTACCATTGGAACAGTTATGAAAGCAATGTTTTACAAATTCTCCTGACAGGTAAACTCAATTCACATACTAAATTCATAAATTACTAACGGAATCACTTGGCTAATAATTTAACTTTTTCTTCAAAAATAAATCAACTGTTTCATCCGATATAAATTATACACAAATACACGTAATAAGTTTGTTAAACAATCTCAGTGACATGGTTGATCAACCGAACAATTTTCAAGTCCTAGTTTAAATAGTTTGGTTGTGCCTTTTTTCTTGGATTTTTCATTAAAGCCTGCATTTTAAGAAAATAATAAAGAGTCACCTGTTCTTAAAAGAAACTGATTTTCAAACCAAAAAAAAAAAACTGTTTAAATATCTTAAAGGTGTCTCAATAAATATCCTAATATGCGACAACATGGTAAGCATGTCCAACAGTACAAATTTATTGAGCATGCCCCTTAATGAAAGCAAGGATAATGCCTAGTGTACTGCACAAGTGAATCACAAAGTCGATAGCTTGTCATTTCTTTTATATTGATCACTTGGGCAAAAGAATCACAATTTCCTCCTTTTGTTGGTGTTTTTCTTGTCCTCAAAGTTAACATTGTGATGAAGAGTTGTATCCTCAGCAGGATTTCTTTCCTGTTCTTGTAGTGCTTTTTTGACAAAAAAGTTTAGTTTCCATACTGTGTAGTCGGTCTGCATAAAGTAGTCAAATTGGTTAATAGCACCAAAGCACTTTCTATATAAAACAACTTAGTAGTTAGGACAGAAATAACAAAAGATGAATGAGAACAAACTTTATTAGCTATAGAGTAAGGTTGTAAACCTGATTATCAAGGTCAAGGTTCACTTCTTGATCATTAGGTTTGAAGGTTGGGTCATTCTCAGAAATTATCTGCAATGCCTTGTTGAGATTCTCAAAATTCAGTCTGCTGAAAGACTTCACAAGTTCCAGTTTCTCATGAATAGATATTTTCCTGCAGTATTGCCGACAAAATAACAATGCAAAATACACATAGTCAACACAATGCCACAACATCGACAAACAAATAACATAGCAAACTCAAAGTCATGTATTTCGAGGATCAAGTTATGAAAAACAAATATTTATGGACTAAATAATATACTGGTGTCTGCATTAATCCTTGTGAATAGTGATTTTCTAAAACTAACCAATCCATGCACGGTTAAAAGGGTTAAATTACAATCCAATGTTGAATTGTTGTTCATGAGTGCAACTATTGATGGTAGGTAACAGTTTATATAGCAGGATTTGAGCTTCTTAGGTTACAGTTTTCAAGATGGAGAGGAGAAGATTTCTTTTAATAGATATAGCCTTGTATATATAAAGTTCATATACTAAGAAAAAGATTTCAGAAGGATATAGAACAAGGCTTTCTTCTCTATCCATGATAACAAAGAATGCAGCTTTGGGACAATAGACAGCCAAAAGTAGTACAGAAAACAAAGCTTATACCTCAATGTCACATCATCAGTATAGAACAACTCGTTCAAAAGTAACTTTAAAGCAGAAAGTATCCGAGGGTAAAAGAAATGACTGTGTATTCCATAACAAGGAAACTTATCAAAAGGTACATTCGAAGTTAAAGAATGAAACCCGTCTGACCTGTTTGAAATCTAGTTACCGGAAAACCTATTACACCTTCATGAATATGCACACCACTCTAAACAATGCATATAAAAAGGATTTAACAACTTCAAAAGCAATTAAAAGTTCCTAAAGATACTCTACCCAAATCTGGAAGATTATCAGAACTTGATCACTTTATCTCAATGAAGAATGTCAACTGGTGTATGACCGAAAAACTAATTCAAAAACATTTATTTCCCAAGCAATGAACCACGAAGAACACCCTAATGACTCTCTTAATACAAACAAGGACAAAAACCTTTTAATTCAAGATACCATTTTGAATTCAGTATCCTTCATAGTCTCAAGATTTTAATAACATTTTAACTTCATTGTCAAAGAGAACAGTAAAAACACAGACGACTAATAACATTCATTTATTGCAATTTGAGCTTCATCACCATGTGATAATAAGTACTAAGGGACGACAATATCACGAACCTGCACTTTTCAATAACCATTTCTTTGAGATTCTTTAACTGCACCTCAACCTCGCATAGCTGAAACAAACTCATTAACCATCTGATTTAATTTAAAGTAATGCAATAAATTTACACACAACTCAACAAGAGAATAGTATATCAACCGAAAGGCTTATATCCTTTGCCATATTGGCATAAGTAGCTTCTTGAGCAAGCTGCTTTTCCAACTGCACACGTGCTTCTTCCTTTAATTGTTCACTTTCCTGAAATAATCACATGGAAAGTTATGAATATTTGGTACATATTTCATAGAATGACTAAAAATCACTACTATTTTGTATCTGCAGCCTCCAGAACTATATATATAAGAAAATTCCATTCATCCAAAGAAAAGAAGATATTTCGGAAAAACAGATTACCGCCAGAGCAACTTTAGGCAACAGCTGCAGCCATTTCTTCTCAAATTTTTCCAGCAATATCTTTGCCATAATGTGGATATCATGTTTTTCGTTGTTGTATTTCATTGCATTCTTAAAAATCAACCTGACATCAGAATATATCTCGCGCACGTTCTTATAACCAGAACCATCCTTGGCATTCATTTTCTTTTCTATCGTACTGAAATCCATAGGCTTTTCAATAATCTAGGAGAAGAAAATTAAACAAAATATTTTAATAAAGCATTAACCAAAGAACCCTGTTAAAATAGTATTTTAACAAGTAAAGTTGGCACCAGTAACAGTGATCAAGCAATTATCTACACATTTTTTTCAAAAAGCTAACAAGTATACATGCTTTTAAGTTGAAAATGATAATGATTTCAAAAGTGATTCTGTTGAAAGGGGAATGTCAAAAGAGGATTAAATCTCTATTTGATCCTCTGAAATATTTGCTCTTAATGTTTGGTTGTGCAGTTAATTTCTTTCCCAATATAGCTAGTAAATACTGTATTCTGTATGATTACTCTGTTATTATTTTTGTTTAGCTTATTTTTATTCTTTCACCTGACCCAATTCTTCTCTATAAAAAGGAGGAAACCTACAAAAATTAATCAGTAGTAAGATTGCTATTTTAATTGTATATGTGGATGATGACTGCTTGGAGCTTGCAGATTTGAAGAAGAAGCTTTTCAAAGTTGTTGAAGTAAAGGAACTTGGCCCATTAAAATACTTCCTTGGAATTGAATTTGCAAGATCTAAGGAAGCTATTTTTAAGAATCAGCGAAACTGATGGAAAGGTGGACAAAAGAAGGTATCAACAATTGGTGGAAGAATAATATATCCATCCTACACACCTCTATTGAAGGTTTTCAATTCTCCACTGATAAAGTAATGTGACAAATAATCTGCAAGATCTATAGGACCAAACATGTGGAAGTTGACAAACACTTCATTAGGAAGAAGATAGAAAGGCCATAAATTTGTATTACTTACGTTCTCAGTGTGGAACAAGTTTGGTTGTGTAGTTAAGTTGTTTCCCTGTGTAACTAGTAATTATCGTTTTTGTTTGACTTACTTTTAGGTAATCCAGTATTGTCATATTTTCTTTCCTTATTTCATCTAATGTAATTCTCCTCATCAATAATATTTCATATTTTGAAGTCATAAATAATATATTTATAGCTTTTCTGGCCTAGATATTTACAGTTTAAATCAAGACAAAAGCTTTACAAAGAAAAGAAAAATTACATACATCATGATAGTCATGCAACTCAAGACCTTCAACATCTACAGGCTTCAAGAATGGCCAGGCCCATGTATGCTCAGCTATCTGAGGAGAAAAAACAAATGTATCACTATTGATTTTCTGCAGGAAACTTGATGCAATCAATATAGAAGATTCAACAGGTCATTCGTTTATATAGTCAAGAAGATAAATAATTACTGCTTTGTTATTATTCTCAATGAAAGTAAGATGGTAGTAGATATTCTTTTCAAGAAAATAAATACATCTACATACGATAATTTATTTTTTATTTATGTACAAATAAGCAAATATAGCTTGAAGGTGATAAAATGCAGAAGCAATTGATAATTGGTTGCCGTCAGCTTTAGAAGAATACCAATAGATAATCACTACAACATGTGATGTACTCCAGTTTACTCTTAACAGAAACAACAAAATATATTTTTTAAATATTTTAATTATGATACACTTAACTTAAACCTTAAACTATCAGCACTTAGGAAAAAAATATGTAGAGTATGAAACTAAACAAAGTTATTATAAAATGACCACCACTAGTTTGTTGGTCCCCAGTTTTTAAGAAACATGAAATTTTTATGTTTAGCAATATATTTTTTCTGCACAAATTGCACCAAATAGTGTATGACTACATTTACATACTCTTAAAACTTGGAAATTTAAGTTTTTGAAATATTAATTAGCGACACACATTCTAAGAGAAATACAGTGACAATAAAGCAAAGAAGAAAAGAAATTCAAAAAACAAGTAAACTTGATAACCAAAAGTTTCAGTTGTGAAAGACAAACTACATATATAACATTCTAGAGGTGGAATGTAAAAATATCAAAGTACACTTTTGTACATTAATGACATGAAGAGCAGGTTATGACACGGTCACATGGAGCCTAATAGAGCCACATAGGCAAGATGACAAATATGTGGTCTGAACATAGTAGTAAAGGGAATATATGGGATTTCAATACAGGTCCCATCTGGCTAACAAGCACAACCAATTCATGGCAAAACATTTAATGTTGTCTGTCATTAAAAGCTGACCAAATGCTTCTGATTGATCCATGGTTCAAGTTCAATTCATGTAGGACCAGTAGAAAGTATAATCTTAACCACAATTGAAATCTGAACTAACAAAAATGGTTGCAAGGTATTTGCACTTGCCTGATGAAATATTGCAGAAAATTGTTGCATAACCTCTTGCATTGTGTTTGAAGAATTAGGTTCCTTACTTGATCCACCTTGTTGGTACCTTCTACTGCCAATAACAAGCTTCTCCCGGCCTTTGTCTTTGACATTCTTAACTAGAGGTTTGGTGGAACTGTAGAACTTCTCAACCTCAGCAACTTGTTCTTCAAGCTGTAGACATGCCACAATTTTTTCACTCATTGTCAATTTCAAACTTATACATAAATGCATAACACCAAAATATGTAGACATTATAAATATGATAATCAATCTTGTTGGTATATGCTAAAAGGAACTTACATTAATAAGTCATAGAAATTTATTGAAATACACAAGAGTTTATGAAAATCATAAATATTTTGCTAAGTTCACAAAGATTCTCGGTAAACACTAAATATCCTCCCATAATCCCACCAATTCGGGTATAAAACATGTTAAACAAACCTATTGCAGAAGTGCCAGGACTATTTAGCTTTCAAAGCAAATTTTCAGAATTGAAATCAATTTGTAGGTGACCAAACCCTACTCAAGGATAACAAAATCTGATCCAAAAAAACTTTCAAATATAATTCTTGAGCAAGACAAAGCAAACAAGCTAATACTACCCTCAAAAAAAAAAAATTAGGAAAAAAAGTTACGTCATACATTAAAGGAATTGTGGATCAAATGTTTCAGTGGGTTCATGCAAGGAGTCTTATTTAGTCCAACATGATAAAAAGCATCTCAGTATACCAATACTGTATGGTAGGGGGAAAATATTCATTTGTCTGACACGTGACTAGTACGACAAGACATGTTAGGTCTATACCAGATAACAAATGTTTGAAGTGTGACAAGAAACAGAGGGAAAATAAAACAGTGAATTAACATCAGAAGTCAAGAAATTCGAAAGCGAAATGCAACATCAACCACACGTGCCAGTGATATTCCAAGATTAATTGGTCCTACTTATACTCCAATTGAAAAACAGATAAATGGATTAGAAAATGAGAATTCACCTTTTGAACTTTGTTGAATTTTTCACAGAAAGAATTCCTAAACCGGTTCAAATCCTCCTTAATTGCATCAGGATTTGGATCCATTTCCTCACAATTTTTTTTGGTGTGTTGCTACTTTTCAATCTGAGATTACATAGATATGAATCCCTAAACTTTTTTCCACGTCACATTAACTATGATATTTTCAACCATCAGATTAAATTGACTGATCCAGCCCAGAACAAAGATTGTTTTTAATAACTGACAAGATAACGGGTGATTGAATTGAATCCTTAAATGAATGAAAACGATTTATTAAGGTGGCATCATGTTTCCGAGTTCTCAAAGTCAAATTAACAATTAATAGTGTTATAACGTTAAGAAAATTTTACAACAATTCTCAAATTAACAACTAATAGGGTTATTACGTTACAAAAATTTACAATTCCCCATACTACTGTTTCTAGAGCATGTATCCTTAGAAATATTTGAAATTGTTCAAGTCTCCAATGGTTCCATGTTGGAGTGTCTTAACATTGGTGGGAAGTGTCTTAATATTTGAAATTTTTTTTTTTCCAACACAAACTAGGCACTTCAAGACCAACTTTTCAACCTAAACTTTACACAGCCCAAATATCCTATCCTTTTTGTCTTATATTCATACTATATTCTTTTATTACCTACCATCTATGTTATATATTTTCTAACTTGTTTTTAAGTTAAAACAATTTGAAGGTTTACCTAGTAAATGTAGGTAATTGCTTCCTCAGGATACAAACTGCTTGCACTAGATAAATTCTCTTAAAATGTCAAAAATGTTCTTATTATTTTTTATTTTAAAATTTATTTATTATATATTTTTTTTCTTTCTCACATCAAGTCAAACGTTTTTTTAATAAGTGTAATAAAAAAATGTATTAACAAACTAAAAGTTATAAATATCTCATTTTAACAACCCAAAGTTATAAATATCTTACCAAAAAAATATTTTATTTTAAGAAACTTTTAAAAAATAAAATAACCATTAAGATTTAATTAATAAAAAGAAAATTTTATATTATATAGTAAATAATTGTCCATAATTATTTATAAATATCTCATTTTAACAAACTAAAATTGTAAATATCTTAACAATAAAATATCTCATTTTAACAAACTTTTGAAAAATAAAATAATCATTAATATTTAATTCATAAAAACAAAAATTTATATTGTGTAGTAGATAATTATCCATATTTATCGTTATACTTACATATGATAGAGATGTTTCTGAATATGTGAGAAATTTCTGAATATCTAAGAAAGAATAAAAGTTATTTAATATATAAATCTTAAACTAAAAATAGTAAAGACATTATTAATATATTAAAAAATATTTAGTGCAGAAATTATTTGTATCGTATACAATTAAATCAATATTATATATACGCATCCTTAGCTACCATCGTTGTGGGATATTATTAAGTATTTAAATAATACTCATGAAACATGAAATAATATGTAGGCATAAGGTCGTTAGGTACCACCATAAAATAAACATTTATTAAAATATGATTAAATGGGATGCAATTTAAGACAATTAAATCTCTATATTTTTCATATGATATATGTACTCTGAAGGTTTGTTATGTTGAAGTAAGATGTGTTGTTCTTTCTTTTTTAAATAATATATTCTACAAAAATTTTAGTTACTTTTTTAGAATTATGTTAGCGATTGTTGGAAATATTAGTATAATTTAAAGAGTTAATTTTAATCCTACTATTATTGTTACTTCTATGGTTAAAATATATTTTTCCATATGAATGCTTTGTATGTTACTTTTAAAAGTGAATGGGTGAATGTTACTACACTTTATATTTTAATCATATTTATTAGTACTTACTTCTTTATATCTATATATACAACATGCTCAAAGCAACAAAATAAATAAGAAATACAATAACTCTAATAAAAGTTTCCAATCTTTTGTTTTATATTATTTTTTAAAAATATCGATCATAAGATTCAAAAATTCTTTGTTGCACTTAATCTAGCATGTTGATGTATATTGGGAGAGAAGCACATTTTATTTAGTCTGTTTTCTTTTCAGAGACAACGTTCTGCGTATCTCAACCTAATCTCTTTCTAATTTTTACTATAACAATCTTTTATCTTAACATGTATTCTTTTTATTTGTTATATAATTTTTTTATTCATGCGTGTGGCCTTTTATCGTTAAAAGTGTTTTCTTTCAACATATTTATTTAATATGAAATAAATATAAATAGAAACAATATGCAAAAACATAATATTGCATAATAATATTATGTATTCTTTGTTAGTTCTAATTGATATACAAAAGAGTTGTTGCAAATAATGAATTCAAATAGTATTAATTTATATATAGAAGGTTTGTGTATTGAACGTTATATTTAGAAGGTTCTTATGTTTACAAATAATTGTATTAATTATTTAAAAATGACATAAAAAATCTTTACGCACGGTGGTTTAATACCCTTAAACTGATGAGTATTAGACTTTAATAATCTCACTTTTCTTATAATAACAAATATGGGGGTGTTCAAATTTGAACCAATAAAAAGAATAAAAAAGATCTAAATAATCGATAATCAATACAACTAAAAATTTAACTTGATTGCTAGTAAATCTATGACAAAAAAATAAAACACTATGATTAATATTTGAATGAAGTGAAGGAAAAATTGTTCAACTGGTGTGAATATGCATTGTTAGCCTTAGGAAAGAAAAGTGTTATGGTAAAATAAAATATCACTAAAAGGAAACAATATAGAGATAGATGTTATAAATGATACATTATGTAGTATTTATGCCACAATATATAGAATCAAACTGCCTCAGTTCTTATTGTTTGTTGATATCAAAAAAAGAAAAGAAAAGAATGTTACATGTATAACTAAATTATTTAATATTAGACACAATATTGAAAAATAAATAAATATTTATTTATAATATAAAAAATAAAACTATTCATCATGTTATAAGACTAAATGATTAAATTGAAAGATAAGACTGAATAATGTACTAATAAAAAATTCTATAATAAAATCACAAAATTCATCCAAACCAAAATGAAAAAATTGGTTGGATTTAGTTTAAAATTGTTTTATGGTTAAATGTAACTAAGTGAATCAAATCGCATATAATTTTATATTTAATTTGGATATATTTGAAAAAAAAAAAAACAAATCAAACCTCATTGTTATCACCCCTAAACAAATATTATAAATTTTGTTGTAACAATCGTGGCAATTTCATAATTCATCATAAAAAAATTTATAACAATTTTTTTTATCACAAAATATTGTTTTTTAGTAGTAACTCCTTATGATATGCGAAATGTTTGAATTTTCTTTTAACTTCTTACTAACAAAATTGAATAGTTTTCTTGCTATTATACCTATATCCAATATTCAATCTCAAATAATTTACTGCATAACGATTAATTTTAGATATAGGATTAACTAAACTTAATTTTTCACTTTTTATAATATATAATATATTTAGTAAAATTATTTATTACATAATATAAATAAAACTTAGAATTTGATTTGAAAACATTTCAAAATGGAAAATGTGTTGAGAATCAACTTTTTTCAGACAACTACTTAACTACTATTTTTAATAATAAAATATTATATTCAAATTATAATAAATATAAATAAAATTTTTAAATTAAATAATGTATAAAATGATAAAAATGCCAAAATGTACTTACTCTTTCCAAATAGAAGCTTGTGGGGCTTAATTCGTGTTGCTTTTATTGTTATTTTTATTTTAAAATTCTAGAAATTTTTTTCAGAAACATGTCCATAATTGAAAATAAAATAATAGTAAAATGCATGTTTATCTAATTTTATTTTAAATTTTATAGAAACATTTAAAAAAGAAAAAGTGTATATTTTTAAAAAAAAATATATATATATATATGTTTTCTGGATACCTTTTTTTTTTTTTCATGTTTTCAAATTTTAAAGCACTGTCAAAGCATAGTTCTATTTTGGCAAGAGAAATAACTGTTTGACAATGAGATTTATACATCTTTTAATAAACACTTATTCAATATTCTTCTTTTATTTATGTGTCTCTAATATATATATATATATATATATAACTTATAAATACAGCGAAATACAGAAAAAAAGAAAACTGCAGAGAAGCCAAATTGATCCTTTACGTGAAAATTCTAAGGAATTGAATTGCTGTGAAGGATCTAACAAGCAGCATAATAAGTGAATCAACACACACAGCCAAACAGAACTTCCATAATAGTGGAAATGAAACAACAGATAGCTGTAGGAAGGGTTCAATAAACCGAATTCATCTCACAGTTACTTGAATGAAAAATGAAAATCAAAATTACAAAACAATTCACCATAAAACATTCACATATATTAATCACCAAATCTGCAAAACAACATCAAACTAAGCAGCACAAAACCGATTTTACACAGGAATAAAAGAATAAGGGAATCATATGTGACAATTTTGAGTATATGCAAACTAAGAATACACGTATTCTTCAAGAAGCAGCTACATACATGTGTACCAAATTTTCAAGGCTTTGGTGGTTCTTCTTTCTCAGCTGGTTCAGCTTTCTCAGCTGGTTCAGCAGGTTTCTCTTCCTCTTTTGCAGCGAGCTCAGCTGGTTCTTCTTCCACCTTTTTCTCATCACTTGTCTCTATTACTTGTGTTTTCTCATCTTCCTTTTTCTCCTCTTCAACAACTATCTCTCTCTCTTGGACAACAGTACTACTTGTTTCTTCTGCTTTAGTTTCTGCAGAAGGGGCTCCACCCTTCTCTTCTTTCTCTTCTGTAACAATGAAAGTTGACACCTTCTCAAACACAAAGAAAACCGAGCTCGAAGCCAGGGCTGGTCCAAACTTAGAAGATGCTTCAGATGCTGCCTTTGATCCAGGGAAATCTGAAATTTTATTGGGGGTTCTCAGTTAAGAACAGTTGAATTATTTTCTTATAAGTAAAAGAGATCATAGTTGCAACTTTGAGGTAATAATAGCCAATAAATAAACTTATAAAATGGCCACAATCACTTTACCTATTTTAACAAGCTCTTCTAGGAACTTGTGAACTTCTGTGGAGTTCTTTAGTCCAACTTCGTTGCGTTCTTTAACCAAACTCTACAAGATGATAAAAAGTTTTAACCAATCAATCATATACGTGTTTTCTCTCTGTGCGTGTGATCTGAGTTCTCACCTTGATTTCAGTTGATGAACCCTCATATATTTCAACTACTTTAGTTTGAAGTTCAGTCTTCTTTTCTTCGAAGGCTTTGTTGTATTCCTCCTACAAAGCAAACACACATATGTTGTTTCATTTCCAACACATATATAAAAAGAAGTTGAAACAAAAAAGAGTGAACAAGTTGAGAAGAGTCTCAAACCTTAGAGTCATCAAAGGACTTGGTGGCCTCAGCAGCTGCAGCTTTCTTTGAGCTATTCTTCTCAAAAACCTTCTTGATCTTGGGAAGAACCTTAGACTTCCAATAACCCATCTTGTGTTTTCCAAATGTTCTCTCGAGTCCTTAACCTTAACTAATCAAACTAACTATGAATGCAAGTGTTGCAGCCACTTGTCCTTCCAAATCAACACAGATATATAAATTATAAGTATGTATTGCTGTGAAGCCACTCACTCACCAATCCAGCACACACATCATACATACTTCCAAGTTACAACAAAACAAAGCAACCTTAAAATTGGAAGCAAATTACATGCATGACCTCATGCCCATTCATGCCAGCAAAAATTTGCTGCTCAAATGACTTGGTAGCCACCCCTGTCGGTCCATGCAGCAAGTATGACACGTTAACGTCAAAGATGAAGCAAGGGCAAAGAGGTAAAGACAGCTTAATTTTAAAAGAGTTTGGTCTTACAGATATGCTTCATATGGTTGATGGTAAATATGAGGGTGGCAGAGGGGTATAAAAGGGATGGAAGGTTTTGTAGGGGGCGTGACAGTTGGCAGTAAACTTATTCCATAGGTGGCAGATATCAGAAGCGGGTCCCTTCCATTTTGTAATTATGTTATCTATCATTTTATTAATTTTATACATTTTAATAGCCCTGATGTTGATCTGTAACTCATAATTTGGCTTTATCATCTGCGTTGGGTATTGTTCAGGACAAAAATGCGTTTCTGTTTAATTTGCCTTCTCAACTGAAGCTTCGCACATGGCTTAGCTGGTATGCTGCTGCAACTCTCCAATCACGCTCACAATTTCTTATGTTCAAACGCTTTTCCGTTTAGAATTGCTAATAACGTTCTTTGACTGGCTATCCAACCTTATGGTTTGTGTGTGGATAAACTCAAATTCTAAACTTATTTTAAACCAAATCTACAGTTGAAATTTAGTTTAAGTAATATTTTCTATACGTGAATTTATTTTTTGAAAAGGATTTTAGTGTTAGAAGGGTATTTTTAGTTTAAAGTTGTTTTAAGACATTGTCAACAATATACAAAATGAGTGGTTTGAAATTTTGTTAATATACTTTGTAAGAAAGAATCGTAATATGATTGCATTATAAAATATATATTATATAATTGTACAGCTTTCATAATCTTCGTGACCTTATTTTTATAATTGATATAAGGCTTCTAAAATAGATATGAAATAGATGATTAGGTAAGGCATGAGATAACTGGTTGGCGTACAAGTATGTATATCATGAAATTTAGTTATATTAAATAATTTATTTATTTGAGGTTAAAAATGGCTTTTAAACTAATTAAAGCGTTTAAGAATATAAATAATGTTAGAGAAGCTTGTGTTTAATAAAATGTAGCATAATTCAATATGGATGGAGTAAAATATTATAGAAAATAAAAACTAGTGAATGAAACTGTGAGTCAAGTTGTGTCTAATTTGGGAATATAGTTGAATATAAAGTAAAAAGATGATGATAAATACATATATTCTACATACAAAAGGCCCATGTCATCAGCTGAAGACAAATGAACTATTTGTGAATGTAATTTCTAATTGCTTTCCCACTAAGACTGTCAGTCAACGACATAATTGGGAGCCACCGCTAAAATTCGGTTATTTCTAGGTGCGCCTCCTCCTTCGGCAGCCGCCTCTTGCCCATCATCTACCACTATCAAATGACCTTCTCTGCGAATTAAACTCTGCACCACCAAGTGCATATTTAAAATGCTCATCAATACTATTTCTTAATTCTTGAAAAGATGTAAGACTAAAATAAAATACTATCACCAACTCTAACATATTCTTTTCTACTTAATAAATTTCATTCATAATTTCACAATTTTTAATAAATTTTAATAAGAAAAGTCTGCTGAAAAGCTCTCAACAGAAATATACCTCTATAATAGCTTTAATTCTAGAAATTTCAGCTGTCACTTCCTCCATCGAACTGTAGTTATTTCTCTCGTTTTGTTGGTCTACGTACCATTGAATCAAATCTTTTTGTCTCATTCCAGCCAAACCATTTCCTGTAAAGTTCATAGAAATTTCCGTTTTAATACAATAAATAACATTTGACACATCTAGTATTCCTAACAAAAAATTAATAAAAATATCTTCATGTACACCAGCCAACATGATAAAGTATACAAGTATCCCATCCATTCAACCAAAAGCTAATTTGATTGAACATTTAACTTTTGTGGTGTTTCAGACTTAACAGGCGATGGTTTAAGTGATCACCTTGCACAGCAGCCTCTTCATGCTGCCTAAGACGCATGATAAGGGCACTGGTTACTCTTTGAAAATATTCATCACTTATAACCAGTTTTTTCGCTTGGGGTTTAGACCCATCTGCTGGATTTCCTGCAAGATAATTAAACCAGTGCATAAGTGCATAATTAAGCTTGCTTCTTTATCGACAGATAATTTCCAGGTAAAATGGGATAGAGACACCTTACCATCTTTTCCATCAGCTTGTTTCATCCCCTGTGAGTTAGATCCATCTGCTGGATTTCCTGCAGATAATTACCCAATGCATAACTAAGCTTAATAAAGTAATGATTGTCAGGGGAAAGTGGGTGAGAAGCAGCTTACCATCATTAGCACCTCTATTTTCGTTTCCATCACCACCTCTGCCATTAGCATCTCCATTATTATCATTTCCATCACCACCAACTGCCCCGGCATTCTCATTTTCTTCTTGAAACTCGGATAGATCGATCTCACTGGACTCCACACTGCAGGAAAAAAGTAAAATGCAACTATCACCAAAAGCTAGGTCCCAAAATAAAAACTGCAAAAGGTAAGCGTGAAATAAAAGTCTTACCTTATAATGGAAGTTTTCAGCAGTTTTACTGCTAGACGAACATGGCGAGGTTGTACCTGATACCGAAGGTTCTTTAGACCAAAATGACAATATGAAATCAATGAATATTGATAATAAGCCACTGAAACTTAAAGAACCTGATTCTCCAAATGACACCGTGCGATGGCCTCTGACAACCTGATTAATGCTTCCAACTGCCTAACTGTCATACGATAAGCAACCCTACTCCCTGGATTTGTATCACCTCTACGAAGCGCAACATAAGAGTCTACCAGTAGTTTTCTGGAATCTGACGTGAGCTGCATCAATAAGGCTAAATAATAAGCTAGGTGCAAAAGGCAAAAGTTATCCTCATTAAGAGAAGCACTCCATATAAAGGAGACGTTAACCTTTGGTTTAAGAGTTTTTGCATATGCTATATAACGCTTCAGCTCTGCTGTAGTGAACGCTGGAGCAAGAGCAGCTTCTCGCTTTTGATGAACTCTCACAATATGATGGGCAATGTGATAATCCGTCTGATCATCTGGATCATCAATCATAACATATACGAGATCAAACCTCGAAAGTATAGCCGGTGGAAGAGCCACATTGTACTGATAAAAGAAAAGGGAAAAGAAAACAGTTAGGCCAAGTTGTATTTAACGGCACGGTGCTCCATAACTGGGTATTGGAACATCTTACCTTAAGTGGTTTAGATTTATCATAGCGTCCCCCAGCAGGATTGGCAGCGGCAAGAATGGACGTACGAGCATTAAGCGTTGCTTGTATTCCTGCTTTTGTGATACTAATAGTCTGCTGTTCCATGGCCTCGTGAATGGCAACCTGCGATCCAATCAAATGAGACACCAGCCACTCCACGACCACGGCATGTAATGCAAGTAAAAAAGAATATGCCTTACCTGATCTCTGATGTCCATCTTGTCAAATTCATCAATGCAGCAGATGCCATTGTCAGCAAGCATCAAAGCCCCAGCCTGAAACAAGAATTTATCTATATAAAAATCAAGTAGACAGGTAAATATCGGGCAAATCATATAATGATGATTATGCAACACCCAAGCATGTTGAAACCCTCCCTTCTGTTCTGTCCCACTCGATTTCATACAGTATCTTCTAGTCACGTTTCATAAATAGTTCTATGCTATACACGAGTTGTAAAAATGAAAAATTGTAGTTTCATGAATAGTTTCTAAGCTACTCTATATATTAGTTGTCATATTTTAAATGCAAAATTCTAATTGCAACATCATGCAAACAGTTTCGCATTACTAGAACTCACAATCCATGATGGATAAGAATGCATTAATGTGAGAAAAGACGACCAAAATACATGCTCTGACTTAGTTCTTTGAGTTTATGTAACATTTTATTATTTCTTGATTACTTCTTTCCAGGGAGTAATTCCAGGCTAAAGCAGTTTCTATTACTGCTAAAATGCTTTAACAAATAATATAAACGAATAGATGCTCCTGCTTAATGCTAACTCAAACTAGGAAATGTATTGCATATTTTAAAATTAAATTTCACTAAATCACAGAAAAACATGTCACGGTTAAACACAGATAACAACAAAAAACGTTAACAGATTTATAGGAACTTAGAAATAAACCGGCTGCCGCAATTGATAGTGCAACTAAATTTTACACTTCCAATAAAATACAAAAGGGTGAGAATTTTTACCTCAATACAAAACTCCCCAGTTTCTGGTTCCTTCGCAACAGTTGCAGTCAAGCCAGCAGCAGATGAGGATTTCCCAGATGTGTACACAGATCTTGGGACTATGCCTGAAGTATACCTACAACGATAAACTAGCATACATAACCATTCACTTTGCACAAACCAGTATAAAGTAACCAACAAAAAGAAAAATAGTAGGATTACTTAAGAAATTGAGATTTTGCACAGCTGGGATCTCCGACAACGCAAACATTTATGTCTCCTCTAAGGCTGATGCCTTCATGAGTAAATTTGTGAACACCACCCATGAGCATAAGAAGGATAGCTCTCTTTATATCTGGATGACCAAAAACAGTTGGAGCAACACTTTCAACTAGTTTAGTGAAAAAATCTGGAGTATTTCTCATTCTTTGAATTTCATCCAGTTCCTGTGTCTGTCAAATACCCAGGCAAATAAATATAGGGTTAATTATGCTTTTTCAAATGGACATAGGCAGGATAGCAATCAACCTAAAATTCTTAATCTAATTAAAGCAAAGGGCAACAGCAATGATATTGAGTTAATGATTAAAGCAAAATTACAGCTATAGATCAACTTGAATATCCAACAAGTTTCATAATAGAGGTAACACCGGTCACAAAAGCTTCCAATATAGAATTTAAACCAAAAGATAACATTATAAAGGATTAAGATGTAGTGCACCATGAAACTTACAGTAAACTGTTGGTCATCTTCATCGGCATCCTTCTTTCTATTCCTGATGTCTATTTCTCTTCTTCCATCACAAATCTGAATGAAATCATTCAAAAGCAACATCCGTCACAAAATCAATCAGATCACATGAACATGAATATTCGCAAATAACCTACCTGAACAGAGTTAGCAATAAACGCTAGACGATAGGAGAGGTCTCTGACTCCCAGGGCCTTAAGGCCACTGACACCTTCATTTCCAGCGGTAGAACCCTTGCGTTGAGAAGCATCCCGACGACACTCTGATCTTTCTCCAGGAGATGCTAATGCCATTATGTCAGGTATAACAACTACAGTACCTGTGAAGATCACCCTGCAGATAGCCAGAATGTGATCGATTATTCTGTTATTCAAATTCAGGCAATCGAAAGAGCCACTATAATTTGACTAGCTCAAGGAAATTTAGGGCAAGAGAAATCTCACGTGTCACCAGCCCTGGCCTGTTCGACGATCTCATGACGAAGAATAACATCCAATGACCTAGGAAGAGAGCCTGCAGGTATCTCTTTGGATGTCTCCTGCATTCTAACCCTCTGCCAATCAGCAAATTTGCTCTCATGGCGAAGCAATACCCACCTTGTTCGATTGCTACAGGTGGCATTTGTACAGATTGTTGGCTGCAGTGTGGCATAACATCAGAATGGATTAGTAAAATAGAAACCAATAGAACCAGCAAATGACAAATAACCTAATAAAATCCATACATGAGCATAACATTATTTTGATAAAACATGACAAGAATCAAAATTAAAACATCATATTGTTTTAACCACCTCGGTATACTTGAATTGCTGTTCAACATTCTTTATAACACTACCGCATTCCAAACACTTGAAAGTCCCTTGGAGAAGTTCAGGTCGAACCTCACTTGTCCTCGTCACCACTCCTGTAACGGATACAAGTCTCCCAATTTCCGATGTACCCAATTCCCTTAGCCTGCAAAAGGGTAAGTTTAGCAGTGAACAAAATGCACACAATTAATTCCATATGAGCTCACTCAAACTCTAGCAAATTGAAACACCACTGCCTTCAATTTAAGTTAAAATTCGACACAACCAACAAATTAAAAAAACAATTAACAGTAAAAGGTAGAGCAAAAATGTACAGACCGCTTAATAACGGGAATATTATAGAAAGCAACGTTGATATCCCTGTTAGGGCCATCGTCGGATACAACTGACGGCTTGAGTTCCATAACAAACCTCTTGCAAGCATTCTTCAAATGAGGTTCATATCTACAAAAAAGAAAATTTCAGTGCCGCGAAATATTAACAAAAATCTTGTGGCTTCCAATCTAGCGTCCCAAATCACAAAAAAATTCAAAGTTTCAAGACAGAAATAAAAACCTCAAATACTCATCAGAGATAGTCTGCTGGAGGAGGTCGCTGAATCTGATGACATGGGAGAAATCGATGAACATAGTGTTGGATTCGTTGACTCTCATCACTTCAATCTCCGCTTCGTATTGAAGCTCGTTCCGTTGGCTAGACTTGAAACTGTCGATTCCGCTCAAACAAAAAGCAGAGTTAGTAATTTTCAATCAGAAATGAAAGAAAGAATTAGAAGACGAAAGCGAAGAAGGGAACCTTTTGAGAAAATCCAAAAAAGCGTTCTCCACCGTAACGGCTTTCTCGTCCACCATGAACCCACCACCGAACGCTTCCATTGTCGATTGTTCTGCTTTCTCTGCTTCTTACTGAGAACTCCGAACCCTAAACACTTTCGCTTTCGGAATCTCAATTCTCTTGTACCGTTACTTACTAATGGGTGTGTGCTGTGGCGGGAAATAAACGACGGAGAACAACACCTTCCCGCCAAAACGTCACCTTGATGGGCCTCTTTGGGCTCATCTATCACGGCCCATTTTCCGTTTCTGCCTACATGAGCCCATATCTTCATCGTCAGGCCCGGCTATGCAAATTATGTAGAAATAAGACATCTCATTTCATAAAAAAAAAACATTTTTTCTTTCCATTGTATTTAAGGTTATTATATAAGGATTCAAAAAAAAAATTACTTAGTAGATATAAATATTTTTTTGATATCTAATATATAAATAGATCAAAAATTATTTATTTAATAATATGTGTCTTAATAATTAGTAATAATAAGTTAATCCTAAAAATTTCTACTTATCTTAATCGATTCCAATGACAACAAATGCGAACCATTAAAATTTATAATGGTATAATATTTGTCACACAACTTATTTTTTATCAGTGTATTTAATTTGAACTGAATAAAATAGTTTGTTTATATGCATTTATCTATCTCGTAAACATGAGATGATAATTAATCTAAAATAGTTTAGAAAAAATGTAAACAGGGTACAATTGAAAAAGATAATTAATTATATTTTGAAATTAAAAAAAATGAATTATTTTGGGGGAATTAATGGCTAAAATGTGAAAATTATATTTTATTTTATTTCACTGAGTCTTTTGCCACTAAGCATAGTTTCGAGGAAGAAATAGTTGGATGTGGATCTTAGGAGATACAGTGGTTCCATTGAAGACATGTTTGAGGTACAGAGTATTGCTTGTGAATCTTATGAGATGGAGTAGTTCCATTCACCCAAGAGATTGTTCTTTTATTCAAATGTGAACGTCAATGCTATTGGTTGGATAAAGGAACTGTGATCTAAAAATATGTAATGAATATTAGATTCTGAATCAGGCTTAAGAATCATATAACCTATAAAATCATGACACTAATATGAAAGAAATAATAAAACATCAATTTTCATAATCTATATCTACTAAGTTATTAAATATAATTAAATGAATTTTATTAAATATAATGAATCTGTCATTATTGACATAAATTAATAACCAGTTTGGTAAAATAAATAACTTATTTATTTATTTATATTTTAAAAATAAATAAAAATGTGATTTAATTAATATTCATTAAATCAATTATTTAAAATGAAAGTGGAATGGTGGAAGATGAAACGTTAAAGTACATGACATAAACACAAGTTCAGTAAGACACAATGTTGATGATGTGAGTGGAAGAGTTGTTGTTTGTGTTGAAGTTGTAGATGCCATAGACATAAGAGAGGAACCCCCAAATGCAGAGAATAGTGGACACAGCTTTGAAACCACCAAATGCATCCTATCACATTCATGGACAACAAGTTGGGAAGATATGAATTTCCCCATGAGAAGAAAAGGTTGTTGAATCCTATTGAAACTGAGATAATTAACATTCTTGGAGTGAAATCAGTGAAAGGAGATAAGGGACACATATTGGGATGATCAGGAGAGGAAAGTTCAAAGCCAAATGTTTGAACCTTTGTGGATGAAATAATACTTAGAGAGCAAACTAGCAGAAAGAGAATGACATAGTTAATCACCAAAAGGGACATGTACCTCTTCTTATGATCTGCATGCACCTGCATTGTTGTGTTGTTGTTGAAATTATTTATATTATATAGCCACTTCAGGCAGTTGTTTTTTTATACAGTACAAGTGCTTACTGTACTTAACAAATTATTAATTTTCTAATAATATCTTTATTATTTTTATTTTTAAATTTATTTATTAAATAATTGTTTTTTCTTTCACATAGAGCTGGTTGATTCACGCGTTATATAAATATAACCAAATTATATTTTTTTTTCTCTCTCTTATTTTATTTTAAAAGATACCCTTTTTAATTTTAAATTAATGAAGTAAGAATTTTTATTCTGTTTTTTTAGTAGTTTCTCTCTACCCACCTTCTTCTATTCTTCTTTTATTATATTACCTTCTTTTATCATATTATTTATTTTCGCTTCATCAATAGATATTAAAAAAATTAAATTATAAGAAAACAAAATCATAGTACATTGTAAAAAGAAATTATAAAATGCTTAAGATTCAACTTTCATGTAAAAAATAATTTGACAGCAAAATAACAAAAAATCATAAGAGATTATTTGTTATAAAAAAAAGATGAAAATAATAATTTATAAATGTTAAGAATAATTTTAGTATTTTAAAAAATTATAAATACAGGTCATATAACTAATAAATACAATCTTATAAATATTAAGAAATATTTATATCTTTTTAACCAACTAATTAATTTATTATTATAACTAAATATTCAAAAACAATGTATTCAACTGAATTTTTAAAATTAATTATATCATTATTTCATCTCAAATTATAAATATCCTAACAGCAAAATATCTCATTTTAGAAAACTAATAAAAAATAAAATAACTATTAATATATAATTGATTGAAAAAGTAAAGATTTGTATTGTATAGGAAACAATTATGCACTATACAAATTGTGACCCACACTTATAATTTTCTAAAATATTAAAATTATCCTTGACATTTATAAATTATTATTTTTTATTCATTCTTTTTTCCTAATATCCATAATTTGATGAAGTTACAACAAATAATACAAAATCTTACTTTATTAATTTATTAATTTGATGAACTACCGAGAAAAAAAATAGAAAATAAAATCTTGTAGAGAGAATTTGAATTTATTGATTTGATGAACTACGGAGAACAAAACAAAAAATAGAACAAAAAGTAAAATTTTACTTTATTAATTTAAAATTAAAGGCGATATATATGAGAGAGAAAAAGAAAAAAAAATGAAATAGAAAGTAAAATTTTACTTTATTAATTTAAAATTAAAAGAGATATAAATGAGAAAGAATAAATATAACGCGTGATTCACGAGCGAATGTAAAAGAAAAAAAAATTATTTATTTAATAAATTTAAAAATAGAAACAACAAATATATTATTTAAAAATTAATAATTTGTTAAGTGCAAGAAGTAACTTATACTGTACAGGAAGCAACTGTCCCTTATAATTCACATGTGTTTTTTCAACATTTGGTGTAATTTTTCCACCTAATGCGTATTTTTTTTTAAAGATTAAGTCGGATCAAGACGGCAAGATTTTATTTAAAAAAAAAAAGTAAAAAGTTGAAGAGAAGAAAAAATGGTGAAGTAGAAAGATGATTTCGATTAATTTTAAATAAAATGGTGTCTCTACACAATTTTATTAGAAAGATATAGTATTGAAATTGTGTAAAGAATAGATTAGAGATCCCGCAAATTTAGTGAAAAAAATAACACTAAATTAATTAATTCTACATGGTGACTAGTAAAATAATTAATTAATTTACATTGATGAAGTAATTAATTAATGGTAAAATAATTAATTAATTTACATTTACGAAGTAATTAATTAATTTGATGCATTAATTCTTAGGCACATTCTATTTTTGACACTATTTGAACACTATTTCTTTTTATTTAAATATCATTGAAAAAAAAAAGTTGTTTATAATTTAGAAATTTGTTTATATAAACAAAAATTTATAATTTCTAAATTTACTTCTCAATTTTAAACTATTTAATGTAATATTTGTATTAAAATAATATATTTTTCATAAATAATTTTTATAACTAGTTTCTATTGAAAATACTCTTAACTTCTTTTTATTTACATTGCAAATTATTTCTTATGAGTATTATGGAGAGAACATTGAATATTTAATAGAGGAAAATGAGTTAAAATTTATTTAAAAAAATAATTGAATTATTTAAATTAAGCAAATTATTTTTATGAAGAGGTGTTTAAAAAGTGTTACAGTATTACTTTTAAAACAATTCATTGAGAAAAAAATTAAAATATACAAAAAAACCTAGTGATCCTAATACATTAAATTTAATTAACTTAAAAAAAGTGTTTAAAAATTGCTATAGTATTATTTTTAAAATAATTAACTGGCAAATTTTTAAATATACAAGAAAAATGGTGATCCTAATACATTCACTTTAATTAATCTCAAGCAGTAAAGTTAATAATGTGTATAATGTTTTTCATAACAGTTATACAAACTTTTGAAAATAATTCTTGGATAATTGTTAATACATATATCATTATAAAGGTATTTAACATTTACGATTCAAGATAAAATTATCATACAATTCAAATTAATAAAGATATATTGATATAAGTTGATTGTTGATATAAAATATTTTTAAAAAAATCAAGTTTTTCAATTAATAATGGTTCATGGGAGAAGTGTATGGGAAAAGTGTAGTTGAAATGACGAAGCGATGATGATTTAGATAGTAATCATCTTCATATGTGTAATTGTTTTATACATTTGTTATTTTTGGCATAAATTACAAAAACAATATTATAAACATATAAGTACAAAGGTGAATTTTTGTGATCTTATATTTAATCTATCACTCAATATGTTACATTCAGATAAGTATTAAAATATCAAAATTTGATGTTAGAACACATATCATTATCCAAAGTCGTAATAATAGATGTTAAATAAATTAACTTACAAATCTACTATTTGTTTAAAATAGGTAGGATGCTTCTTGTGCAAGAAACATAACAATGCAATAATGTGATTTTGGACAAATATAATCAATCATTGTCAATGAAGCTTGCATTTAAAAATTAGTTTTTACAATATATTTAAATAATTTATTTATAACTTATTCAATAAAAATGGATTTGCTCGTAGATGTATGAAGTAAAGTAAATTTTTTTATCCCTTTATAAAGGTATTAGTGATATACGTTTGTATTTATACTCTTTTGTCACTCATTGGATGAATGAGTTAAGGGTCTAAAAATCTATGTGTTACATTTCTCCTTATTCGAACATAAATCATATATGTACCTAATAAATTATTAATAAAATATATATAATAAATAACAAATAATATTGAATTACATGATATGTTTATCTCCTGATTGCGTGATGCAATTCCGTCAAATCAAACATGTGTATGTATAATTATACATTATTGGCCTTGTCATAAGTAGTGTCATCCAATGGTACCTATACGGGATTTACACTTATGACTATAACAACCTTCACCAATGCAATCATAGGATATCAATAGACAGTGTTTTCTTTTGCTCCATAGGCATGTTGGTTTAATGTTATTGTCTTATCTAGTAAGTATTACTTGTATGTGTAAATTAATTAAACATTGATTCATATTTATGTTTTGTACATACGTCATTGGAATTATGTTTTGTATTGAAATTATATTTCATATGATGCAAATGTTTTTTTTTTTATCAAACATATGACCATATTCCATTTGAGAAAATTGACTTTTATTATAGTTAAATAGTATATAAACTTTACTCACCATTCTTTATATTTCATGAAACTTTACTCACTATTTTTCATTAGTCTTTAAGTAACCTGAAATGAAGGTAGTGACACAAAATATCTACAATCAAATATGCATATAAAAATTAACACAAAAACAACTAATCAAAATATATAAAATATAGATTATAAGTCATAGACTAATCAATTAATAAAATATATTTAATACAATTAGTGTCAGTATAACTTTCACTAATTTTTATATAAAGTTTAGTATCACATAGAGAAACCTTTAAAATTTGAAAGGAATACTACACAAATTAATATATTATATCTTAAATAATAAAAAGAAAATCTTTTAATGAACAAGTCTATAAACTTTTAAGATGTCCATCTATAAATTATGAGTAAGGAAGTTCCTTGAATAGACATGTAAATTTGAGTTAGAGATATAAACTTACCTAATAATAAGTTACTCGTTTAAATATTAGAACAATTAATTAAATTATGATTTTCTTTTAACTAATCGAAAGGTGGTTGTGTGATGTATTGAGTGTAAATGGGAACATCATAATTAAGTAGAAGCAAAACTGCCAACAACAACCTCGGACCTCATCGATTACATATAAAGCTCCCAAATCCCAGCTTCAACCCACCAACTTCCGACGGACACTTGTTTCAATTCTAAATCTTTTACGCTGTCGTATAGAATGACGTAAACTCCATCAAAACAAAATATACTAAACCCTTGTACCTTATTCCTCCAAAATAAATATTTTTCAATTTTTTCTTTTCAGAGATTGAGTTAGATTCAATCAACTTTTTAGACAAAGGGCAATAATATAACCCTCACACTAAAAACTCCTAATCATTTATTAAACCACGTTAGTATGAGCTGATTGGTGATTCACTTGGGTGGAATTGTTCCTTTATAATTCTTTATCTTTCATACCAACACTACTCATCAAACTGGCTTGTATCTTGGCGCTTGCAAGGGCTAATAATTCTTAATTCTTATTCATTTTCACTGTTTCAAACACTCCCAAAAGGCCTTCTGAGCATCCATGAGTAACAGTACTTGCAAGCCAATCAGATCAAAGATTCTTGGTTTGAACTTTGATTGCATTTATTTTGCAATGTAAAATGACTCAATTGGTTTGAGAGCAGCAGCATCAGACCCCACTAACTTAGTCATAGGGTTAGCATTTGCAAATATTAAATTTGTTTCATATGTGGGTTTAGGGATCATTCTTTTTAACCATGGTATAAGTTACCATTCACCAGTGTTTCCATGATTGATTTTTGTTAGAAAAAAGTGATTAGTTAGTTTTAGTGAAATTGTTCTTTTTGATCTACAAAATTTGAATTTAAATCATAGTTTAAAGAGACTGAGAGTTAGTATCATTCAAACCAAACCAAAGACATGTTGATTAGGTTTATACTTCATTAAAGTATTATAAGTTGTTTATGAAGTATGAGGGGAAAATATATATGCAGTGAAGCTTAAAGCTTTTGTATACCCTCCTGGTTCAATAACATGCCACCACATGGTAAATTTATTAACTGGTAATAATATTAAAGTTCACTTTTATTAATTATAAGCTTGTAATTTTTTTACATTAACACATATTCATTAAATTAGTAAAATATATTTTTTAAAAAAAAGTTTAAAGAGTTAATTTACCGGAATTAATGGCATATATATCATTTAATAAATGGACTTTATGATATTTCTTTTATAAAATGAATCTGTACTATGCAAATATTAGAAGCCTTATTTAACTTTTACTTTTAAGACAAGCCAGAATAGAAATAAGAAAGTTTAAAAGTCATTACTTTTCATTATACAAAAATATTATAATAATACGTATACTCTCTAACATAGTATTTTTATTATTATTCAAATTCAAGACAAAGTAATTTGAGTTTTGCCTTTTATTTAATGAGTTATATATGCTCAGAATCTTTTTATTCTGTAAAAGAAAAGTTATTAAAAGATTGGGTTAACATATACATACTTGTTATAAAATTAACCATGATCTCTTGTATACACACCATTTTCCTTTTTAACATATCATGATTAGCAAAAAAAAAATAAAAATTCTTTGAGTCAGAATTTAGACCAGAACATTTAGAGAATGAGTTGTTTAAATAGTGAGGTTTTCCATTTTATATATGGAACTCCCAAGAAAGTCTCAATTTAGATGGCATGAATTAATAGAAACAATTTTTATAATTCTCTAAGAAGTGATTACACTAATAGAACTCAGAAAAATCACTATTTAACCCAAAAAGTATAACTACATATTTTTTTTATCAGGGAATCTACTAACTCTATACTAATATTAGTATATAATCTGATCCCTAGGTTAAATTATTCTTTCAACACAATTACTTTATTTTTTAACAACAATTATCAATACAAAACTTAGAAGATCAGAACTTCTTTCTAGTCCTTTTCACTTATTCCATTAATAATTAAACACAAAAACATATCATGAAGTGAATTTTTTCTAACAATTGAATAAGAACATCTCTCTTTCAATCCCAAAAGCATCACTTTTTCACATGATACATGTCACAATAAACAATTGACAAGACACAGGTCACAACTTTAACTTTCATGTGTCACCGCAAGTGTGTTTGCCTAACACATGTATGCGTATTTGTCTATATATACAGCGGGATTGGATCTGGTCCTCGATTCTGAGTGGTATATTATAGTCAAAAGACTTTCTGGGGTACTGAGAAAAAATGGAAGATAGCTATGGAGGCAGTTCCTCCAAGGAAAACAGCAGCATCAAGGAACAAGACCGGTTGCTGCCAATAGCCAATGTTGGTCGGCTCATGAAGCAGATTTTGCCACAGAATGCCAAAATCTCGAAGGAAGCAAAAGAGACAATGCAAGAATGTGTGTCGGAGTTCATAAGCTTTGTGACAAGTGAGGCTTCGGAGAAGTGCAGAAAGGAGAGGAGAAAGACAGTGAATGGTGATGACATTTGCTGGGCATTGACCGCTCTAGGATTTGATGACTATGCTGCACCAATGAGAAGGTACTTGCATAGATATAGAGAGGTTGAGGTAGACCATAATAATAAGGCCAATCATCATCAAAGGGATCCATAATAGTCCTCAAGACAAGGATCAACTGTAACAAATTAAGGCCAGTTTCAGGTTTTCCAGATATGAAACATGTAATAAGTTTGTTTATCTTATAAATGGATTTGATTGAGCCAAGAAAATAGACTTTTTTCTTTTCTTGTCTTTATGGTTTCTGCAGGTTGAGAAATTTCATTAACTTCTGTCTGCAAATCAAATAACAAATTCAACATTCTGCACTCTCATCCCATGTATTGTTGTAACTAATTGATGATAACTTCATCCAGCATGTGCTTCTTACAAGAACCCTTGATTCAGGAATAGGAATATTCATCTTTCAAGCAATAAGCACCAGTTTGATCTGATAGAGAATCTTGGAACTGGCTAAATTTTTCATTTTTGGCTGGTTAATTTCCATGAATTTTCCCACATTTATAAGTTCTGTAAGTATAATCATGTTGGTGTTTGTTTTATCTCTGTGAACATTCTGGTTGATTATTTTGTGCTAATCTCAGAAGTCAGCATTGTCGTCGCCAAACACCCTAGCTTTTTAGGGTTTCTTCACATAATAGTGAATATACTAATTAGTACTGGTGTTTAATTTGCTTTTTCCAACTTTAGACTAAGGTTAGGGTTTCATTAAGTTGGGACCACAAATTCTACCCCACTTAATTATTATTCTATTTGTTATGATGTGGAATGTTAACATAACTGAAAACCACCATCTCCTCATAAACAATGGAGTTTATGGTGTTTAGTTGGATATATACACATGTACCATGTCGACCAACAAAAAAGAAATAAAAATTTTGTTTCGTACTTGTTGTTTTGTTCTTTCTATATTCAAGTGTTGCATTGAACCTACACTGTGACAGGAAATGAAGGACGAAAATCCAGAAAGCATGAACCAACCAGAATGATTGTGTAGGTTGAAAAATAATGGCAAGTTATGAAGAGCATATACATACATATAAAATATTATTATTGAATGAAGGACTCAGAGGTGTCCAATTAAATGGTGGAAGCATGAATTTACACTGTACTTACTCTTCCCTACATGGCAACTGTTACTGAATATATATGGTTATATAACAAGAACCAAGGTACTCTTTGCCATGGCCAATCATAACTCAACAAGTGTCTCTCACACAATTGGCAGCTTCAGAAAGTATGCAACATATTTAGCATCTTGCCGGTTGGACTAATGTGACTAGGTTAAGTGTGCCAATGTAATTAATTAGGTTAAAAAGTATAAATTATTAATAGTTAATGGGAGCTTTCAAGATAAGACAAGTATATATTTCATATTAATGACTCTATAAACAAACTTAGACTATGACACTATTTTTAATCCATGATTGTAAGATAATAAGTTTGATATATTATTCTTCTTTTACTTAGTTCTATCAAAAGTGTAATTCAACTCTTAGCACAAGGCAATGAAAACTCCTTACATGACTCATTTCTACCAAACTCCTTATATTTATCTCTTACAATTTGCATTAATAATAACAACAAAAATTCATTTCATTGCCATAGGTAACTTCTTTTAGTGATGCAGTGCATTTTATGTAGGAGCTTTGGAAAAGTGGGAGTGAAAGTAAACTACATTTTGTCCTGGTTAATTTTAGGTAATAAGGTTGAAATATTTATACATCCTGAAAAGTCAATTTTTTTCATTGGTAGAAAAAAAAAAATCTATAAGTAATTCTCATAAAAATGTCACTGAACTCTAAAACTAGCGAGAAGAAATTATTTGTTATCATTTAATAGTTAGTCACTAGTTCAGTCATTTTTAATAGTTTTTATATAATTGTACTAATTCAACTAATAATATTCCTAATTTAAATCCTCTAACCATATTATAATAACTATCATATATATATGTGTGTGTGTGTTAAGTTTGTTAAATTTTAGATGCAAAGTCATTCAATGATATATGAGTAATTCATAATGTAAAATTTATTAAGTTTTCTAAAACTTCTCCTAGTCATCTCTTATTTTTCAATTGAAAAATTAGTGGTTATCGATCTGACTCTAACAGGTTGAGAAGGATCAGTTTATTAACACTGTTCTCTTAGCCATGGCAACCTTTGAGAAGTCACGGGCAAATATAACAATATATATATATATATATATATATATATATATATATATATATGAGATAAGCATTCAGCAGCCCCATTATAACCCTATATATTGCATGGTGTTGATTACATCATAGCCCAATTCATATATAAAATTTATATATGTGGCTATAATGGACATTTTTTAACTGTTTTCTATTACATTTGATTCATTTGAGGCCTAACAAACTAATTGTTAATCACCACGCAGACATTACATACTCCATATGATAGCCTTAATTATATTTTTAGTTTTTAAAATCTCAAAAAACTTTTATTTTATTTTATTTTAATTTTTTATTTAATTTCTAAATATTATATTTGAAAATTTAGAACCATTTTTAAAAAAATTATGAAACTAAAATATTTATAAAAAAAATTTAGAGCCTAAAACCGATTTTCAAAACTAATATGATAATTAAACCACACATATAACATGCTAATTACATAAATATTGTCTTTTTACATGAGACTTTGCAGATTTTGTATTGAGGCTATATTTGATAGGTTGAAATAAACTTTAGATAATGAAATATTTAAATAATAAGACTATCACAAAGTTGTTTATATGAGATATTTAAAAAAAATTATTATTTTAATGTTAATACTGAGTTGTTTAAACTTTGAAATTTATAAAGTAAAGGAAGTGCTTATATAACTTTTTTTTTATTTTATAAATAATTTTTTTAAATAAATCAGATTTAAGAATTATCAAGTGAATTCTAAGCCTAATTCAATTTTACAAAACCGGTTTATAAGATGAAGTTTGCACTCACTTAAACTATTAAAAAGTCTCGTCTCTAGGCGATGTGAGATCTCTAACACACCTCCTCACGTCAAGACTTCTAAACTCAAGCGTGAAACTTATATATAATGGTGATTCGATAGCGGCTTGATAGACCTAACAACCTTGCTAGGATAGACTCTGATACCATATCAAAACTGGACTTTGCCTAAATCAACCTTACAAAACCAGCTTGTAAGGTGATATTTGTACCTACAAACTATTGAAAAGAACTTGAGTGTAAAACTTATATGTAAGGGTGATCCGATAGTGGGTGGACTGATAGGCCCAACAATCTTGGTAGGATAGGCTCTGATACCATCACAAAAGTAGACTTTAAGCCTAACTCAACCATACAAACAAAACTGGCTTATAAGGTGAGGTTTGCATCTACTTATAAATTATTGAAAAACCTCATCTCTAGGCGATGTAAGATCTCTAAAACACCTTCCTCACGTCGAGACTCCTCAACTCAAGCATAAAACTTATATGTAAGGGTGGTATCGTAGTGGCCCGATAGGCCCAACAACCTTGGTAGGATAAACTCTAATATAGCTTGTAAAGTTGAGCTAGACTTAAAATTCCCTTATTATAAGAATTATATTAAAATAATATTTTTATTTATTAGAACTATAATAAGCAATTCATATGGTAGATAAGGTATTTTCTTGATTAATATCATGATTAAGTTTCACATACTTATCCATATCAAATTGTCGCCAAGGAACATTGGTAAAAAATAAAATTTAAATTATAAAGAATAATCTAACATGAATAATTTCAATTAACTTCTTTAATTTCTATAATTTTTGGTGAGGTTATGCGTAAAAACTGTATATGCATAAATACTTACAATAAATTAAAAAAATCATTTAAATAAAATTAGTTATAAAGTATAAATGTAACTAAAATTAAACATTATAAATTAGACAATAAATTAAAATTTAATTGAGGACATAATTTTTTTTATAAAGTATTAATGTAAAAGAAAATTAAACAATACCAATTACTACTATATGAATAATAGTTTGATTAAATGATACAATGATTTTATCATTGATATATTTATAAGATTGAAAATATAATAATGAATGAGTTACATGAGCATTGACACCTGAATCAATAATCCAATTATCTTTAAAGAAGTAATTAATAAATATGACAAAAAAATCTAAATCATTAGAAGAAAGACTAGTATCTAGAGTAGACATAATCATGCCAGTGAAAGCAATTGACTTTGACATTTGGTTTTCGACCCTAGATGAGATTCAACAATTATTAGTATTGTTGAAATGTAAGTTGAAAGAAAAAATCCTTTTGGGTGTCCTTGGAGACAACCTGAGTAAAAACTTGATTAACAAATGTAACCAACCAACCAACCTACAACATTGATTTTTGGTATGAACGCTAATTCTACAATGAACACACGAATGTACCTTTCTTGTTCTTAAAATTGAAACCATTATTGACTTTGAAAATATGGGAAGATTTAGTTTTGGCTAAACTCTCAATCTCCTTCTACTTCTCTTTTTTAATAATAATAGAGAATGTCTTGGTGATTAAGGAAAAATAATCCATTCAAAATTTGACCTCTGATAGAAGAATAGGCTTCATTAGGACCCATAAAAAGGTGCATAAGATGTTCCAATTGAATAGTCACACCATGGTTGAATGTCATTGCAAGTATACCCATGAGCAACTAAGATGAGATTGACATGGATCACTGTTGAAAAAAAAAACAAGATCATATTTACGATAACAAAAATTAATGGTACGCTGCATTGTTCAAAATACTCTTAGATATCACTCAAACTTTATTTAGCTCAAGAACAATATAAAACACTCATTTACTTGTATGTCTTTTAAAAGGGAATTCAAGAGACATGATACAACATTGTTGTCATTGTAAAGTCAAAGATATGGTAAATCCAATAGATTCTAGAATGGAACCTCTACAAAACCATAATTGTTTATCTAAATTATAATTACTTCACATATAATAAATTGAATTATTGGAAGGATAGAAGTAGAGATGACTTATCCATAAAATAAAAATAATAAAATATAGAAATATATGAAAAAAAATACTAATAATGCTAAAGAATTTTTAAAAAAATAATACACAATATTTAATGATATATTGCAAAATAAATATTTCAATCAACCCTCGGTTGATTTTCACATATGACATAACCATTTTGTCATATTTCCATCAACAATACTTAATAATCATTTGGAGCCATCTCAAAATAATATTAAAAAACCAAGCATAAAAGAATCACTAAAAGGGGATGTAGGAAAATACTTAGGGTTACTTTTTTTCACCTTTTAATGAAGTTGTAAATAAAAGAGAACATTACCTCGTCGAAAATTTCTTCCAAAAATGCTGCAATGGTGATTTCAACTTCAATTATGTATGGAGTATAGTGTACTTTTCCTTCAACTACTATTTTTTCATGTTGTTATTTGGTTTTTTATTCACTAAATAAAGACTAACCCAGTTTTTAGTACATTAAACTGCTATTAGTATAAGACGATTAATCATTTTGTTAATTTATCGAGTTTTAAAAAAACTATTTTAAGTTTTATCTTTATGCAATTGTTTCTTATATTAAGATTGCATTTATTTAATACTAAGCTTATAATTTGACAATTATGTGGATCATTTACTCTTAGCAAGATGGGCTTCCTATCCATATTGACTTCCTGCACTTCCATAATTTTAACATATTCTCATTTTAACCTTGAAAAAAGGCAAAAATAACCTTAACTATGGAAACTGAGATTTTTTTTTCACTTTGCGAGTTACACAAACCGTAATACAATTAAAAAATAAATACATTGCGGATTGTACAACCCGTAATTTCATGTTCTGCACCTTTCACGTTACGAGTTGTACAACCCGCAATATAAAACTTTTTCTAAATACATTGCGGGTTGTACAACCCGCAATACAAATTTTTTTTTTAAATACATTGCGGGTTGTACAACCCCGCAATGTATTTAAAAACAATTTGTGCAATGTATTTAAAAAAAAATTTGTATTGCGGGTTGTACAACTCGCAATGTATTTAAAAAAAATTTGTATTGCGGGTTGTACAACCCGTAATGTATTTAAAAAAAGTTTTATATTACAGGTTGTACAACCCGCAATGTATTTAAAAAAACTTTTATATTGCGGGTTGTACAACCCGCAATGTATTTGAAAAAAATTGTATTGCAGTTTGTACAACCCGCAATGTATTCAATGTATTTAGTTTTTAATTGTATTGCGGTTTGTACAACTCGCAAAGTAAAAAAAAAATGAATGACAGTTATCATGAATAAAGACTATTTTCGTATTTTTCTCAAGACTAAAATGAGAATATGCTAAAATTATGGAGGTGCAGGAAGTCACCATGGAGGTGCAGGAAGAATCAGTCCTGCTTTCCCTGCCCAAATACAGATTTCGGGCAGCACTAGGCCCAAGAACAAAAAATGTGTTTCAATTTTTTTCATTAAATAAATTTAATTACTAATTAATCCTATTTTTTTTATAAAAACATTTAAATATCAGATTTGTTGTGTTCAAATCCCTGTGAGATAGTTTTATATAAAATTTAAGAATGAGTTTTCATACTTTTGTATAATTTTGAACTAAAAGTTTAACTTAAAAATTACTAATAAGCCAATTTTACTTTTAATTAATTTTAAAATAATTAAAACAATTAATAAAATATTTATTTACCCGGAAATAAATTATAGATAATTTTCTACGACTTTTAGATGTTGAACAAAAAAGGTTGAAACCCAAGGTGAGAATTGGATAAAAAAAAAAAAACTTTTATCAAAAGTATGCAAATTTTTGAGAGCAAATTTAAAGGCTAAAGCATGAACTTTGATGACCTACCTGAGTTAGCAGTTGAAAGAATTATTTCCGTTTGGATATTAAAACTCATTGTAAAATATTTATAAGAAGTGGATATAATATGGGACAAAATTATTTTAAGAATTGAAATACAATATGTAGTATATTGTTTAAGGTAATACCATTAATTAATATTTTAAAAAGTACTATAATTAATATATAGAGAAATGTAAATCACCTATATACATAAAAAATAACTGTCAATTCACAATAAAATATATTTTAATTGTAAATAATCCTACATTGTGATTTTTTAAGATGAGAATATGAGAAAACTTATTAGTTAATTTATAATAAAAAATAAATTACTATTTTTAAGTCAATACTGATTTAAATTTATTGTTTTGTGACTTTATTAATTTGAAATAAATTTACAAAAATCTGAATAATCAGTTATTAGTAATTTGTTTCAGCATATTCAAAAGTTCTATATTATTTAAAAATTTAGATTAATGAATATACTTCAATTCCTTTATTTCTTATTTCATTGATACGCTTTTTGGAAAAAATATATTTTCTTGATAGGGGTACTAAATTCTAAAATGTATAATATCTTAAATATGGAGATTTATTCTAAATTACTAAAATCAGTAGAAACATGAATAAAACTTATTCTGTTTATTGTTAATTATTAATAAAATAAAAATAAAAATTACAAAATGCAAATAGAAATGTGAAAAATAGTTATTATTAATAAAATAAAATAAAATATTAAACAAGCAATAATATCGGCTATCATTCTCTATAAAGAGTAGGAAAGACACATTTAGTTTCTCAAGAAATAAAATATAAACAGATGCTTAGATAAAAAATAGTTGTGATATGTAATATATTGTGTTGTTAAAAACTGCAATGATTTAAAATTTGTTACGTAATATATTCTGTTGTTAAAAACTGCAATGATTTACAATTTGTTGCTATTTGGAAGTTGGAGGCTAATTGCAATAATTTATTTTTTTTTCTTTTCATTCTAAAATACAATTCAAAGTAAAAGAAAGATATGAAAGGTGTATATGAAAATGATAATATCTGTATCATTAAATAAAAAGAATATTGTCATCTTGAAATAATTTAAACTTTTCATAAATAAAAAAATAATTTATTTATTTATTAAGAAAATAAATAAGTGAATAGCTTTTTTATTTTAAAATAATTTCACAACTTCCTCTTTAAAATAATGATTATATAATTATATTAAAATAATAGAATTTCATAATTGTATTAAAAGAATATTAAAAATATTAAAATAATAGGATATAATATATTTATATATAATTTTATAATAATAATATTAAAAAATTATGATAATAATCTTAAAAGAGAAGTAATTTGTTTATGATAACTACAAATTATCAAATATGAATATGAAGATATTATAGATTTATTTTTATTTATAACTTTTTTAAAATATAATTAAAAATAAAATAAAAATATGCAATCTGTTCCCGGAAAGGAAGAATTCTGGTATTTTGTTATAGATAATATTAAGTACAAGTAAATTATTTTAATAACATGATTTTAATACTAACTGTTATGATTATATCTATAATTATATAGGATTAATTTCATTAAAATAAGATATAAAAAAAAACCAAGACAGGTCCTATAATCAAAATTTTGGTTCTTCATTCTTTTCTGTTCTCTCTTTTACCCTTTCATTGCTCTCTTTACCATCACAACACAACCCTCTTGCAAATCCTCGTCCTGCTCCTTCTCGAATTCCTCTTCTTTTTTCTTTCATCCACCGTTTCTAGGGTTTCGCTTCACGCTCACGGTTTCTCGGCTTTCTACGGTAACGCGTTTTTTTTTTTCAATCTAATATCCTTGATTTCCTTCTGCTGCTTTCTCCCACATCCTTTATTCGCTTCATTATTCGGGGATTTCAGAATTCGGATGTTCAAGGTGGATTGTGGCGTTTTATGAAATAAGATTGGGGAAATCTGTGGATGATTTTGAATTTCACGTTGTTTCGGAACAGTTTAGGTTTAAGTTGGGGGAGGAATTGCGTCTTGTTGTTTGCTGTGATTTCCTTCTATGAGAGTTAAAATTGTTTGGTTGGAATTTTGGAATGGTTATTTATTGTTTTTGGTTGAGGTTTGGGGACTGTTTTTCTCACGAGGGTTTATGAAATTTTTTTTGTTGCAGATTTTGGCGTCGCTTGGAATTTAGCTTGCCGGCATGTCCATGAGTGAACGTAAGACGATTGACCTAGAGCAAGGATGGGATTTTATGCAGAAGGGCATTATGAAGCTGAAGAATATTCTAGAAGGGCTGCCTGAGCCTCAGTTCAGCTCTGAGGACTATATGATGCTATACACGTATCTATCTCTTATATGCTTTGTTTCTTTTCACGTTCAGTCCTATGTGCCATTTAGGGAAAGGGTCTTTGGAAAAGAATAATTGATTTTGTTTTTTAAAACCGTGTTACGATTCTTTTCATTAGGAGTCTTTTTGACCTTAAAGAATATAATTCAATAATTGCACTGAGTGGTTTATGTGTCTAAGTAATTTCTTCTTGCTTGAGTTGATTGGAAATTTCCTTTTAGAATTTAGTTTTCTTGATATTGTATTGCAGGACCATATACAATATGTGCACTCAGAAGCCACCTCATGACTATTCCCAACAATTGTATGACAAGTACAGGGAGTCCTTTGAAGAGTACATTGTATCTACAGTGAGTGATATGATTATATGAATATGATATGGTTCTCTGTATTTATGGTTGTATTTGAATTTCTTTTTGGTTCGTTATTTAGTGATTGCTGGTTTGCTAATTATAGGACATAGTTGGTTAAACAACCAGTATCGTTCCTATTATTGTTAACCTTTTTCTTATTTGGGGACCAAGGGAGTGTTGAAAAGGAGGGTAAAGCCCAACAACAAACACATCGTATTGGGGAAAGAAGCCCCTATAGATTCTTTTAAAGAAGCCTGTTACGAATATATATAGGTTCATCTGACACAGGGAGGTCTCAAGGAAAACATTAGCAGAGTGCTAGGTAGTGCACAGGTTTATTGGGCACAATGTAATTTGGTTTGATTGTGGTTTATGCAAAACTCCAGGACCACTTGTACTGTTGGCATGTCTTCTTTTCCTTTTAGGAAAATGTGTTCTCAATGGTATTGTAGTTTTAATTTTAGGATATCCTAAACAAGTAAAAAGAAGGCAACATAATCTGTGTTATCTAAAATAATATTTTGGAACATTCAATCCCCAATGTGACCAAATAACATTACAGTAGCTTTTACTTTTGACTGAGTACAAATGAAGAGTGGATGTTTTGAAAGTGAAGGTTGCTTTGCTGTGCAAGCACAAAATCAAGTACATAACGTGACAATGGGATAAGAGGTATCTTCTAAAAAAGAAATAGTGGTTTGGTAGCTGTTCTTATTTACTGGCTCCAGTCAGATCCACTACCAAATAGTGATATTAGATTTAGACGGAGGGAGATGAACAAGAACATCAAGATTCTAGAACTTGAAGAAGATAGTACATGAATTTGAAAGATAAAACAATTTTTCCTCTTATTTCTTAATAAGGTTGCTTGGTTGAGAAAACTTCCTTAGTATTAGGTTAAGTTTGGATGTTTGAGAGAATGAGATAAAATGAAATGGAAAGGGGATATTCTCTTGTGCTTGGATCATGAATATAAGACAAAAATCAAATGTAAGGGATTATAACTTCAAAATTTCAACATCCATTTGTAAGCATCTTAGTTATTGAGGAGCCAACAAATGACAAGTTCTCAAAACAACAAAGCTATTTTTATTCATTACTTCCAATTTGGATTACAATGAAAGGTGTTGGAGATTTCACATCGACTGGAAATAGAGTCAATTTACAGTGTGTGTGTGTGTGTGAGAGAGAGAGGGGGTAATCCTCACCTTACAAATCGGTTGTGAGGACAAGTTAGACTTAAACTCGCAAACTTCGCTAGAATAGACTTTGATACCATATTAGGAAGGAATCTCAAGCCAATTTTGTAGGGTTAATCTCACTTACTAAGATGGTATCAAAGTCATTAAGAGCCTATCTTAGTAAAGTTCATTGGGACTGTTGTGTTATCTGTTATGGGGTTCCTGTTAGACCACCCACAAATATCTAATCCCATGCTAATGATGTTCACTTCTTGGCCTAAGGAGATGTGTTGGAGATTTCAAATCAGTTAAGAATACGGCTAAATTATAATATATAAGTGAGGTGTAATCCTCACCTTATTAGCAGATTTTGTAAGGTTAAGTTATGCATAAACCCACTTACTAAGAAAATGTATAAATTTGGGAATCGTTTCCTTGCATTCCTTTCCATGCATAAATTTTTAGACTTCCAAGTAAGGAAAAAATGTAGTAAGTGTCTAGTTCCCTCCATTTTGACACACCACCAATAGGCTAACTTTGGGTTCTTGGTTTTACATATTTGATACAGGTTTATATAGATTCATTTCATATCTTAATTTCTGCAGTCAGAGGATAGGCCTTTTATTATAAACAGATTGGACCTAATTCACTCCTAAAGCTAACTTGAGGGAGGATTGCTCATGTTGAATCAGGAATGTTTCTCCCATATTCTTGGTCAATTCGAGACATCTGAACTTGCCTCCTTCAGTCCCAAGACTGCATGAAGCATGAAGTTTTCATGGCTGGACATATATGGGTGGCTCAACATCGACACTGCATATATTCTGATATTATATTAGAAATAGACTGGGCCCAACAAACCATTGAAAGTTAGTTCAAGGGAGGAGGATTGCCCAATTCCTATGAGGAATATTCTGGTCATATTTGTCGCTAATGTGGAACATCTTAACAAAATTTCATGAAGTATTGGAATGTGTTGATGTATTTCTTCTATCTCAGTTATGTCATAATTTGTGTGAGAATGAGGAAATTCTGTGTTCATTATTTTCTAGAGTGTCTTTCCTATCAGTTCGTTTGTTGTTTTCTTGATATAATAAATAAGTTGTTACCTTCGTTAACCCTTGAGAAAGTGTAAAACTGTCTTTTTCAGGAAATCCAAGTGTCAGTTGAAACTATCTACTAAATGGAGAAAATTCAGAGATTTATGACTTAATTTTCATTTTTTTATCTGCTCATGGCAATATTCAAACGGACAATAAGTAACAAAACAATATTGTGCAGTCTATTATCAAATACTGATTAGAACATTGTGTTGTAATTGTGTCCTAATTTGAGTTCTCTTTGTGTGTGTAATGGAGTTATTTTTTTTTTTTAAATTTAGCCCACACATGTATTTGTAAGTTGTTAGCAATATGGTTGAACGGATTCTCAAAGTTTGGGATTTGACTTCTCTAAAGTGAGGGATTCATTGTAGAACTAAATGTAAGGAATTATACCTGTTTATGAAAAGATCAAAGGAGTATATCTAAGCAGTTTCATTTTTGTAGTTTGTTTTGTTGTACATGTGCATGCATTTTATACTATTTCAACCATTGATTTTTTCAACTAGTGGTTATGATTCTCTGAGTTTAAAAAGCTAACTTCCAAGCAGTTTGATTGATCCGTTGGCTTACAGAAATACCCATTTTTTTGAAAACCCTAAGCAATATCTGGTTGACACTTTCAAAATCACCAATTCTGATAGCTGACATGTTTCATGATGAAAATGGTTTAGTTTTTGGATGGGGGGAGTAGTCATGTGACATTTAATTTCTTGTACATTTTAGCTGTAAAGCTTTTGAAAGTTTGTTTTCAGTTAGTTTTACAGTTTTATCTGCTACATTTACTAATTTGGTTCCCAACTTTTCATAAATTAATATCACTTCTTGGTCCAGGTATTACCTTCTTTGAGAGAGAAGCATGATGAATTTATGTTAAGAGAACTTGTGAAACGGTGGGCAAATCATAAAATTATGGTTAGGTGGCTTTCTCGTTTCTTTCACTATCTGGACCGCTACTTTATTGCTCGGAGGTCACTTCCGGCGCTTCATGAAGTGGGGTTGACATGCTTCCGTGATTTGGTAATTTTACAGTATACCTTGAATGGTGTAGAATGTATAGCTGAACCATGGTTGATGTTATGCCAATTTTTTCTATAAGCTGTTCATATTTTTGTCAGAACTCAAATATATTCGATTTATACTGCTATTGCACACTAGATTGCTTTCATTTTTTTTTGTTTCAGTTTAATGCTGTTTTATTAGAAGATAAATTTGTGGGTTTTATTATTTCCAGGTTTACAAGGAACTAAACGGGAAAGTCAGAGATGCAGTGATTTCCCTTGTATGCTTTTCCTTCTATTATTTTTGTACACAAATTTCAATTTTAAAAGTGTAGAGTAATTAACCTAACCTATTTTGTCCGTAGATTGATCAAGAACGTGAAGGAGAGCAGATTGACCGAGCTCTGTTGAAGAATGTATTAGATATATTTGTTGAAATTGGAATGGGGCAAATGGATCATTATGAGGTTGATTTTGAAGCTGCCATGCTCAAAGACACTTCTGCTTATTATTCTCGGAAGGCTTCAAACTGGATCCTTGAAGATTCTTGTCCTGATTATATGCTGAAGGTATGATTTCTTTGTGGTGATTACATTAACTGATTGATTCATTTAGACGTTTACAATATTTTTGTTTGGTTGCTTGATATTGTATCTTTCACTACAGGCCGAGGAATGCTTAAAACGGGAGAAAGATAGGGTTGCCCATTATTTGCATTCTAGTAGTGAACCAAAGTTATTAGAGGTATGGTTTACTTTTATTTCTGCTACTTGGTCTTCTACTGTGTTGAATGGAGTAATGTCTGGCAACTTGAAGAAAACATTGTCCAATTAACTATTGTGATGATTTTATGTGCTTCCAGTTTTTTGTTTCTGAACTTTTATGTCCTTTTTCTGTTTTAGAAAGTTCAACATGAACTGTTATCTGTATATGCGAACCAACTCCTTGAAAAAGAGCATTCTGGATGTCATGCTTTACTTAGAGATGACAAGGTTAATTTAAAGTTAACGTACTCGTGATTCTCACTATTTTTTTTTTTAAATTCTCTTAGATTTATCATAATCTCATGTTTCTTTATGATCTTTAGGTTGAAGATTTGTCAAGGATGTTCAGGCTCTTTTCTAAAATTCCCCGAGGCTTGGATCCTGTTTCCAGTATATTTAAGCAGGTTGTGGCATCAAACCTGTACATACTATTTTCTTCCCTTCTGCATGCGAGTTAAAATTAGGCTGTTCTTTTTCTCCTTTTGGTCTTGATGGTTTGTTTACACTGTGTTTCTCTCCTTCAACAACATAGCATGTCACAGCTGAAGGCATGGCATTAGTGAAGTTGGCTGAAGATGCAGTGAGTACCAAAAAGGTATTTTTCATTATTTGTTTCGTATTTTTTCTATTTAATTTCTGGGTCATTCTCTCCTGCAATAATTTAGGAAAGAGTGATATGCTTGATTTTTTTACTCCCAAGTCTCTGTATGTTTTAATAATTCTTACTCAACAGTGGACTGTTTGTAAATACTTAAGATGAAGTGATAATTTTCAACTTTGGTGTAGATTATCATTCCGTTAAGGTATCATGTCATGAAATTGGCTTTCTTCTAATGTTTATGAAGCGTTGTTCAGATGGAGAATGTATAAGGGATTTCTGTCAGGTTATTGTGAATATTGCATTTACATCTAAAGAAGTGAAAATACATGTTCAGGAATATTTAAAAAATAAAAAACAGCTGGAGTGGAGCCATGATATGTAAAAGTTAGTTTTATTGCTGGAGGATGTTTCATGCGTAACATATCCAGAAGTACAGATTAATGTTTAAAACCTGGAAATGTTTGAAAATATTTTCCATGTAGACAGCTGGAGTCACACGGATAGATGTATTGACCTATCATAAGTCTTAACACAGTATGTATGTGAATTTGTTTTATTGCTGGAGTTGCCATGTGTTTTGGAGAAGCACCTGGATTTTTTGTTTATACACAGAAATCAGTAGAACTCAAAGGTTGTTGAGAAAGCCCTTTAACTGCTATTTACCAAGAGAAATCATAATAAAATCATAACAGCAATAAAGTAATAATTATATGAAATATTAAATTGTATTTTGTGTTTTTATTTAGAGACAATTTCATCAGTATTCTGCAATCATTGAACGATACAGAGATGTTCAAGTTTACAATTTTAGTGAATTTTGACAACTGATTGGGAAAAGTAGAAGAAAGAAAGGCACACAATTGATCTTCCTGATCATGAGAAAACCTGATATTTTAATTGAATTCCTGAAGTTACCTGACATATATGTTTTTTATCTATTCATCTACGTCGATTACTAACTGCTTCCTTGGTAGTAGTTAGTACTCCTGGTCTGTCTCTTTTTGTGTTTTTGCAAATCTGCTATGAAGTTGATATTTCTATCGTTCATTTTATGTTTATGGTAGGTTGTGCGTAATTTGAATTTGCTTTTGAGATAAACTGTTGTTTCAATATCCTCATTTTATGAGCATGTGTTTGGAGCCATTTAAGTTTGCTGCTGACCATTCTGTTATCCTTTATATTAAATTGTCTACAGGCAGAGAAAAAGGATATTGTTGGTTTACAAGAGCAGGTAATCTCCTAATTTTCTAATTGTATAGTTTTACTGTAATTTATTCCATTTTGGAAACTGAAATTGATCTCTTTCTTCAGGTTTTTGTTCGGAAGGTGATTGAGCTGCATGACAAGTACCTGGCATATGTTAATGATTGTTTCCAAAATCATACTCTTTTCCACAAGGTTATGATCATTTAATGACTTTGAAATTGTTATATTGAATCTTTTATGTTTTCTATAAGAAGTTTTCATCCTATAGGCTCTTAAGGAGGCTTTTGAGATCTTTTGCAACAAGGGTGTTGCTGGAAGCTCAAGTGCGGAACTGCTTGCCACATTTTGTGACAATATTCTTAAGAAAGGAGGAAGTGAAAAATTGAGTGATGAAGCAATTGAAGAAACTCTTGAAAAGGTCTGCAATACATCAGTCGAGGTGTTCCAAATACTTTTATAAACATGATGCCTTCTTTATGAAATTCTTATTCTTTTTTTTTTTTTTTTTTTTTTTCCATTTTGTTTT